>Ga0070714_100000425_pt1 | contig 30691 bp, 25 predicted proteins | sample LARL83metaG_FD_65450 | JGI IMG/M metagenome (GOLD analysis project Ga0070714, IMG submission 65450) | Corn, switchgrass and miscanthus rhizosphere microbial communities from Kellogg Biological Station, Michigan, USA - LAR L8-3 metaG | ecosystem: Host-associated > Plants > Roots > Rhizosphere ... | reverse complement strand
AGGGGCGGGGGCCGGCCAGGGGGCGGAATTCGATGCCGGCGGCGGCCAGGCGGGCCAGGTCCGCTTCGATCCGGGGGCGCAGGGCGGGGCGGCCGCCGGCGGCGGTCCACGGCGCGGGGGCGCCGGGGGCGGTCCACGGCGCGGGGGCGCCGGGGGCGGTCCACGGCGCGGGGGCGCCGGGGGCGGTCCACGGCGCGGGGGCGCCGGGGGCGGTCCACGGCGCCGGGGCGCCGGACCAGGCGACGTCGGCGAACGCGCCGGCTCGGGGGTGGGTCTTGTAGTCGAGGATCCGGGTGTCCGGGATGTACTCGGTCCAGAGCTGGAACTGCGCACCGAGCAGGTGGGCGGCGGCCGCGGCGGGCCAGTCGGACGGGACCGGGCGGAACGCACCGACGTCTTCGGCCGTGATCACGCCGCCGATCGACAGGGGCTCGCGGTCGTCCTCGGCCTGGCCCCAGTCGAAGTACGTCGGCACCTGCGGCGCGGCGATCACGTCGTAACCGGCCTCCGCGGCCTTCCTGGCGACCTCCATGCCGTGCCACGCCATCACGACCGTGTCCGGCCGCAGGCCGGCCCCGCCGCCACCGCCGGCCCCGCCGGCCCCGGCAGCAGCGCTGCCAGAGCTGGTGAACCCCTCGTCCCAGACCACGGCGCGGGCGCCGAAGCGCGCGGCGAGCATGTCCGCGACCTGGCGCAGGAAGTGTGCGTGCAGCGCCTCCATGGTGTGCAGCCCGAGCTGGTCGCGGCGCTCGATGATCCGGGGATCGGCCGCCCAGTCGGTGAGCACGCACTCGTCGCCGCCAATGTGCACGAAACCGGCCGGGATCGCGCCGAGCAGCTCGCCGAACAGGTCGGTGAGCACGTCCATCGTGGCCGGCAGCGGCGACATGATGTGCGGGAAGACCCCCCACTGCGTGGCCACGGTGAGCTCGCGGGTGCCCGGCGCGGCGGCGAGCTCGGGCAGCGCGGCGAGCAGCCCGCGGGCGTGCCCGGGGACCTCAAGCTCCGGCACCACGGTCACCATGCGCCGTGCGGCGTAGGCGTTGATCTCGGCGAGGTCGGCGAGCGGGTAATAGCCGCCGTGCGGCCGGTGGTCGTGCGCCTGCCGGTCGTTGCCTATCTGGGTGCCAGGGCGCACCGCGCCGATGGTCTGGAGTGCTGGATACCGCTCGCTCTCGATCCGCCAGCCCTGGTCGTCGGTCAGGTGCAGATGCAGCCGGTTCAGCTTGTGCGCGGCGAGCATGTCGATGAACCGCAGCAGCACTGGCTTGGGAAAGAAGTGCCTGGCCACGTCCAGGTGAGCGCCGCGCCAGGGCAGTGCGGGGCCGTCCTCGATCTCCGCGCACGGGATCGACCACGGCGCCGCCGCGGGCAGCGGCGCCGCGCGCCAGGCGTCATCCGGCAGCAGCTGGCGGATGGTCTGCGCCGCGTAGAAGGCCCCGGCCGGCCCGCCTGCCGTGATCCGCACCCCGTCCGGGCTGATCAGCAGGCGATACTCCTCCGCGCCCAGCGCGGGATCGGTGTCCACGAGTATCCCGCCCGCGATGGCGGGGTCACGGGCCGGCCAGGGCAGCCCGCCAAGGAGCCGCCGCACCGCTTCCGTCGCGGCGTCGGCGCCCGCGCTGGGTCCGGACACAATGACGGTGTCCGGACCCAGCGCGAAACGACCAGGCCGCGGGAGAACGGCGCGCGGGTAAGGCAGCAACTCGGCGAGTCGGTCAGTCACGGTCTCACTTTCCAGATTGAGCGTTTAGCACGCGCCGTCGTCGTTCCACGCGCCAGACGAACCGCCGGGCACCTCGTCGTAGTTCCACTGGTTGGCGGTCCACTGATGGCCGTTGTAGCTGACCATGTTGCCGGACGAGTACGACTGGCTGTTCACCCAGGCCGCCGCCGTGCAGCCGCCGCCGCCGGGCGAGGGCGACGTCGGGGTGGGCGTCGGCGACGGCTCGGTGACCGGCGCGTTCTTGGCGAATGCGACCGTGTACGCGGTGAAGTCCCACGGGTTCTGGGCGACCCCGCTGCATTCGCTGGACAGGCTGCCGTTGTTGTTGACCGGGTTGCACTGCCGGTCCCGGTTAACCGACCAGAACGTGTACCTGCTCATCCCGTTGCTCTGGGCGAAACTGAGCACGGTCTGGAAGTCGCTCTGGGTGAAGTACTCCGCGGAGTCGGTCCGCCCGTCCATCCCGGAGAACCCCTCGTGCGCGTACGCCACCGCACTGCTCCAGCCGAACTTGCTCATCAGCTGCCCGTTGAAGCCCTGGAGGGCGGCGACCTGCGAGGAGCCGCCGTTGAACCCGCCGTCGAACGGCATGATCGTGTAGTCGTTGGGGGTGAAGCCGAGGGTCTTCGCCTCGTCGAGCAGCAGTCCGCCGAAGTAGTTGGCGCCGGTGGCGATGCTGGGCATCGTGATCGACACGAACAGGCCGGGGTTGTTCCGCTGCAGGATCTGCGCGGCGCCGAGTTCGTTGGCGATCGCCGTCGAGTTCTCGATTTCCGGCTCCTCCAGGTCGAAGTCGAAGGCATGCAGCCCGTACGCGCTGATCACCTGCTGATACGCGGCCGCGGTGCTCGACGCGGAACCGCACACCTGCCCGAGCTTGGTGCCGTTGTAACCGCCAGCGGACACGATGACGTCTCCCCCGCTGCCGCGCACCTGGTTGATCGCGGCGGCGACCTGGGTGTCCGAGGAAACCGGGTCGTTGCCCTCCCAGGACGGCGAGCAGCTGCCGCCGCCGTTGGCGAGGATGAACGCCATGTCGAACGCCTTCTGCCCGGTGGCCGACATCACCTGGCTCAGACTGGGTGGCGTGGCGTCCTGCGCATAGTAGTACGGCGCCGATTCGTACCAGTTGTTGCTCAGCGCGCTCGCCGCGTGAGCGCTGGTGGCAGATGCCACCGCGAGGAAACCGCCGCACAGGCCGGCGGCGAGCAGGCACGCTCCGCCCCCGGCCAGCAGCCTTGGGCGGGATCTGGACAGAAGCGGGTTCATGGCTCCTCCGAGGCACACGCAAACGGCGTCCCGCTCCAGCGCATAACTATTAATAGTAAAGTTTCTTAATAGTTATACGGCTATACGTTATCGCTATCAGCGACCGCACGTCAACCCCTTGCGAGCGGGTCAGCGGCTCGGCGCGGCGAAGCCTCTGTCGTTATGAGATCAATGGCCTACCGATGCCAGCAGGGCGGAGTGAGCGTGCGCGAGGGCGGCCAGCACGGCGCCGCGGAGGACGGGCTCGCCGCGCACCTCGGTGGGCACCACGCGCGGGCTGGCCAGGCACAGGTGGGGCACCTCGGCGGTGACTCGCGAAGCCAGCGGCTCGCCGCCGGCCTGGCCGACCGCGCCGCCGAGTACCACCAGGCCGGGGTCGAGCACGACGCATACCGCGGCCACGCCGATCGCCACCCGGTGCGCCAGCTCGTCGAGGAACGCCTCGTCCTGAGGTCCCCCGGACCCGCCAACCGCGGCGCGGACCGCGTCGGCGGCGGTCGGCGCCGTGATGCCGTGCGCGGCGGCGAGCGCGAGCACCGCTTTGCCGCCGGCCAGCGCCTGGAGCCCAGAATCACCGGGATGCTTGTCGCCGGACGGCAGCGGCGCGCCGTGCACCGGCATCCAGCCGATCTCCCCCGCGGCCCCGGCCGTGCCGCGGCGCACCTGCCCGCCGATCACCGTGGCAAGGCCGAGCCCGAGGCCGATCCAGACCAGCGCGAAGTCGTCAAGGCCCGCCGCGGCGCCGTCGGCGCGTTCGGCCATCGCGGCGAGGTTCACGTCGTTCTCGATCACCACCGGCTTGCGCAGCGCCCCGCGCAGGCCGGCGAGCACGCCCTCGTGCCAGGCGGGCAGGTTGACCGCGAGCCGGGGATCACCGGTCTTCGGATCCAGCACGCCGGGGCTGCCGATGACCAGGGATGACAGCCGCGACATCTCGACGCCGGCGCTGGCGCAGGCCCGCTCGACGGCGCCGCGGACCAGCTCCACCGGGTCGTCGCCGCCGTTGGGATCCACGCTCACGTCCGCGATCCGGCGCCCGGTGACGTCCGCCACCGCGGCGCTGACCAGGCCAGACTCGATGTACAGCCCTGCGACGTAGGCGCTGGACGGGACCACGGAGTACAGTGCGGCGTTGGGTCCGCGGCCGCCCGCCTGTTCCCCCGCCACCGTCACCAGGCCGCGCTCCTCGAGCCGGGTGAGCATCTGAGAAACAGTGACCTTGGACACACCAGTGCGCTCGCTGATCTGCGCACGGGTGAGCGGCTCGCCGGCCAGCAGCAAGTCGAGCGCGGCGCGGTCGTTGAGCTCGCGCAGCAAACTGGGCGTACCAGGACGAACGCGATTATCCGGCTGGTCAGGAGTTTCAAGCTGCTGCGCGTTCATCGCGGTTCCTCCGTGGCGCCGCTCCGTACCGTACCCTCGGTCGACCCGTAGGTCACGGCGCGGAAATGGCCTTTGTCTCGATCTTGCAACAGGGGCTATCTTATAGGAAAGTTTCCGGTTAGTTTCTCATCACGGCTTCTCATAAGTTTGATCGCCGTGTACACCACCCGGAAGGAGTGCCAGCAGTGGGACTCAGAAAAACACCAGCCGCGCTGGTAGCGTTCGGCGCCGCCGCGGCGGTCGCTATGGCTGGCTGCAGCTCCAGCTCCACTAGCTCTACATCGGGCTCCGGCACGGGGTCCTCGAATGCGCCGGCCACGCTCACCGTCTGGCGGATGGGCGCGTCGGTACCTGCCCAGGTCACCTGGATGAACGGTGTCGTCACTCAATTCCACCAGGAGTTCCCCCAGTACAAGAACACCAAGGTTAACGTCGTCTGGGTGCCCTGGGGCAACCGGACCACTGACTGGAACACGGCGCTGACCAGCGGCAAGAACGCTCCAGACGTCACCGAGCTGGGGAACACCGACACGCCCACCGAGGCAAGCCTGGGCGGGCTCTCCAACATCTCCAGCTACGTGAACGCCTGGTCCGGCAAGTCCAGCCTGGTGCCGGGCATGCTGGCCAACGACACGCAGGACAGCAGCGTGTACGCGGTGCCGTGGTTCGGCGGCGTGCGCGGCGTCTGGTACCGCACCGACCAGTTCAAGAAGGCCGGCATCGCCAGCGCGCCGACGAGCTGGGCCGAACTGGTCACCGACGCGCAGAAGCTGATGAAGGCCTACCCCGGCTCGTACGGCATCGACGCGATCACCAACGACACGAACGCGTTCGCCAGCTTCGTCTGGGGCGCGGGCGGCGAAATCGCGACGCAGTCCGGCGGCCAGTGGACCGCCCAGCTGACCTCGGCCGCGGACGAGGCCGCGATCAAGTACTACGTGTCCCTGTACAAGACCTACCACCTGTCACCAGCCAAGTACATCGGCCAGACCGAACTGGGCGTCACCGGCGCCACGTCGGGCGGCGCCAACGCCGACTTCGCGCTCGGCAAGCTGGACCTGTACATCGACGGGCCGTGGGCGACCGGCAACATGCCGCCCAGCCCGGTGGACAAGGCCAACTGGGCCTCGTTCCCGATCCCGGGCGAAAACGGCCCGGACCCGGCGCCGGTCTTCGCTGGCGGCTCTGACCTGGCCGTCTTCAAGACCACGAAGTACCCGCAGGCATCCTGGGATCTCGTGTCAGTTATGGACAACGTAACGAACTCCACCTCGTTCGCTACCGGGCAGAGTTTCTTCTTCCCGCCCTACACCACCGCCACAAGCACCAGCTACCCGGCGAGCAACCAGCTGATGGCCGGTTTCGCCAAGGCGGCGGTGAACTCGAAGATCGCCCCGCTGAACGCCAAGAACTGGGCCACGGCGGACAATGGCCAGTACAACATTATCCCCACCATGCTCAAGTCGCTGATGAACGGCGCGGACTTCCAGTCCACGGTCGCCAAGGCGAACCAGCAGCTCCAGCAGGTGCTGAACACCGGCTCGGAGAGCTAATCTCCGCATGGTGAAGACCAGCCACGCCGGCAGCCGGCCGGGGACGCTCGCGTTTCCGGCCGGCCGCCACGGCCACGCCGTCCCGGTCAGCCCGCGGCTGCGCGTCGCGATCTGGATCCGGCGGCACAAGCTCGCCCCCTACCTGCTGCTGGTCCCGTCGCTGACGCTGATCGGCGGCCTGGTGATATGGCCGGCCATCCAGATCGGCGTCTACTCGTTCCAGAACGTGGGCCTGCCGCAGGTCATCGGGACCGAGCCGACGCAGTGGGTGGGATTCAGCAACTACAGCAACATCCTGCACGACTCGGAGTTCTGGCTGTCGCTGCGGCTCAGCGTGTTCTCGGCGGCGGTGATGATCCCGGTCACGCTGGTGATCGGCACGCTGGTCGGCCTGCTGCTGAGCAAGCTGGGACGGCGGATGCGCGCGTTCGTGTCCACGGTGATCGCGCTGGCGTGGGCCACGCCCCCGGTGACCGGGGCCATCATCTTCGTCTGGCTCGCCGACCCCGGGGACGGCATCGTCGACTGGTCACTCAGCAAGTTGCCGCACTGGCTCGGTGGCGGCGCGCACTGGTCCGGCTTCAGCTGGACAAACTCGGCACTGCCGGCGTACACGCTGATCATCGCGCTCGTGGTGTGGACCAGCTTTCCGTTCATCGCGATCAGCGTGCTGGCCGGCCTTCGCACCATCCCGGCGGAGCTGCACGAATCCGCCCGCGTGGACGGCGCCGGGCCGTGGCGGATCTTCTGGCGGATCACCTACCCGGTGCTCAAGCCGCTGTTCCTGGTGCTGCTGCTGCTGTCGATCATCTGGGACTTCGGCATCTTCACGCAGGTATATCTCGTGATCGGCGGGATCGGTAACAGGGACGAGTTCAACCTCGGCGTGTATGCGTACTCCCGGGCGTTCACCCAGCCGCCCGCCTACAGCATCGGGTCGGCGCTGGCCTTCATCCTCACCATTCTGCTGCTCATCATCACCATCGGCTACGTGCGGGCATCGGTCCGGCAGGGGGCGATCCAGTGACTGCCATCCCGTTGCCTGCGCGGAAGTCGTCTGCGCGGAAGTTGTCTGGTCGGCGGGTGCGCCGGGTCGGCCTGAACGTGATCGCCCTGCTGGTCGCGGCGATCACCCTGTTCCCGATCCTGTGGATGATCTCCACCGCGTTCAAGCCCGCCAGCGAGTGGGTGACGCTGACGCCGCACCCGTTCCCGCAGCACCCCACGCTGGGCAACTTCCGCACGGTATTCAACGGAAGCGCCACAAACGGCCTGACGTACTGGACATTCCTTGAGAACAGCTTGATCGTCACCGTCGTGGCGGTCTTTGCGTCGTCGGTCGTCGCGCTGCTTGCCGCGATCGCGGTGGCCAGGTTCCGGTTCCGGTTCCGCAGCACGTACCTGATCATGCTCCTCATCGTGCAGATGCTGCCGCAGCAGGCGCTGGTAATCGCGCTGTTCCTCGACTTCCGCTCGCTTAACCTGCTGGACAGCCTCGTCGGGCTGATGCTCGTGTACACCGCGTTCGCGCTACCAGTGACGATCTGGATGCTGCGGAACTTCGTGGCCTCGGTCCCCCGTGAACTGGAAGAGGCGGCGGCGATCGACGGGGCCGGCTCGTGGACCACATTCCGCCGGGTGCTGCTGCCGCTGGTTACCCCAGGCCTGGTCGCCACCAGCGTTTTCGCGATGATCTTCGCGTACAACGAGTTCGTGTTCGCGCTGACGTTCCTCGGCACCGACACCTCGAAGTACACGCTGCCCATCTACGTCCAGTACTTCTACGGCTCGCACGGCACCCAGTGGGGACCGATCATGGCGGCCTCCACGCTGTTCACGATCCCGGTGGTGATCTTCTTCCTGCTGGTGCAGCGGCGTCTCGCCACCGGACTGACCGCCGGGGCGGTGAAGGGGTGATTTCTCCGGGGGTGCGGGGGGAGGTCCCCCCGCTCAAAGGGCGGACCGGTATCGACCCGGCGCTGGCCCGGCTCGCCGACGGAGTTCTCATCCCGCCGTTCCCCGGGACCGTGGCGCCGGGATGGATCCTTGACGCCCTCGGCCGCGGCTTGGCCGGTGTCACACTTTTTGGCCATAACGTCCTTGGTGACACTTTTGCTCTGACTGCTGCGCTCCGGGCTGTTTGTGACGTCGAGCCGGTCATCGCCATCGACGAGGAAGGCGGCGACGTCACCAGGGTGGCGTACGCGGACGGCTCGCCGTATCCGGGGAACGCCGCGCTCGGCGCCGTGGACGACGTTCTGCTGACGCGCGCCGTGTATTCCGCGATCGGGCGTGACCTGGTCGCGCTGGGCATCAACCTGAACCTGGCGCCGTGCGCGGACGTGCTCGGCGGTGACAGCACAGCCGTGGGCACCCGGTCGTTCGGGTCTTCCACCGCTTTGGTGGCGCGGCACACCGTGGCCGCGGTCCAGGGGCTGCAGGCGGCCGGCGTGGCGGCGTGCGCAAAGCACTTCCCCGGACACGGCAGCACGGGCAGCACGGATTCACACCACGCCATCGCGACCGTGCTCGGCTCCTTGGATGACGTGCGGCGGCGGGACCTCCCGCCGTTCTCGGCGGCGATCGAATCGGGGGCCGCCGCCGTGATGCCGGGGCACTTGCGGGTGCCCGAACTTACCGGTGACCGCCCGGCGACGCTGTCCGCCGCCGCGGTCACCGGGTTGCTGCGGGGTTCGCTCGGCTTTACCGGCGTGGTCATCTCCGACGCGCTGGAGATGAAGGCGACCCAGGATGCGTTCGGCATCCCCGGGGCGGCGGTACTCGCCATCGAGGCGGGCGTGGACCTGCTGTGCTTCGGCCGGGACACGGATTACGAGATGTACCAGGCGGTCCGGACGGCGCTCGCCGACGCGGTGACGTCCGGTTCGCTGCCGGGATCGCGCCTGGAGGAAGCGGCGGACCGCGTCGCGCAACTCCGCACCCACCTCGCCGCCCGCACCACCGGCACCACCGGCACTAGCGACGGATACTCCCACGACGGACAATCCCGTATCGGATACTCCGATATCGGAGTATCCGATACGGGATTGTCCGAAGCCGGACTATCTGAGGCCGGGCTGTCCGAGGCCGGATTGTCCGAGGCCGGGCTGTCCGAGGCCGGGCTGTCCGAGGTCGGGCTGACGGCCGCGCGGCGGGCGATCCGGCTGTCCGGCCTGCGACCAGGCGCGCGGCTGTCCCGCCCGCTGATCATCGAGGTCGAGCCGCGGGAGAACATCGCGGCGGGCGAGTTCGCCTGGGGCCTCGGGCCGTGGGCGCCGGTGCGGCGCGTGTCAGCCGGCGACCCGCTGGACATGTCCGACGCTGACGGCCGATCGCTGGTCGTGGTGGTCCGCGACGCGATCCACGCCCAGGCGTGGCTGGAGGACGTGCTCGCCGCCCGCCCGGACACGATCCTGGTGGAGATGGGCGTCCCGCTGTGGGCACCGCCGGCCGGCACCGCCTACCTGGCCACCTACGGCGCGTCCCGCGCCAGCGCCCAAGCCGCCGCCGAACTCCTCGGCCTCGCGTTAGCGCTCACAATCCCGGCCGTTAGGGCTACACGTGTCTTGGTACGCGAAACCGACAGGCCAAACCGCCCAAACTAGGGTATTCCAGGCGCCAAAACGTCAGTTCAGCGTACCAAGACAGATGTAGCGTTAGTCGGGGGCTTGGGGGCCTAGCTGGGCTAGGAGGTTCTTGTCCCAGGTGAGGATCTCGAAGATCTTGTAGTGGTACTCGTGCGCCGGCTGGCCGAAGGCGGCGACGGCCTGCGCCCTGGTCATCGGGTCGAGGGCCTCGGGAGTGTTCAGCAGCACGACAAAGTTCGCGTCGTGGGCGCGCGGGTCGTACCAGTTGATGTCGTACTCGTGCGGGCCGGGCGCCAGCCGGTGCGGCTCGGTGACCACCGGCCGGATCTCGACGGCGTTGCCGGCCGCTAGCGTGGTGGAGTTGGCCAGGCCGTATTCGGCCAGTCCGTAGGTCAGGCCCTGGGTGCGGAGCCAGGCCTGCAAATCCTGACCGACGCCGGGCACGGACGGACGGGTGGCCGCCCAGCCGAGGGCGGCCAGGTAGCCGAGGAGCACGAGTGCCAGGCCGGCCGCCAGCGCCCGCCAGAGGCGGCCGGCCAGCGCACCCGGGCCGCCGAGGCGCCCGGGGGCGAGGCCGAGGCGCCCGGTGGCGAGGCCGGGGCGCTCGGTGGCTAGGCCGGGGCGCCCGGTGGCGAGGCCGAGGCGGGCGGCGAGCAGCGGGCCGAGGACGCGGCCGGCCAGGACGGCGCCGGCCGGCAGGATCCCGGCCATCTCCCGGACGCTCCAGTACGCGGTCGGCTTGCCACTGACCAGGTAGGCGGCGACGTTGACCACGATGCTGACGGCGAGGACCTGGGCGATCAGGTCGTCGGCGGGGAAGAACCGCCGGAACGCCAACCACAACGCCCAGATCGCCAGCGCGACGCCGACCAGGTGCAAGATGGCGAAGAACAGGTTCAGGCCGGCCGGCGGGCCCTGGAAGTTGGCCCCGTACAGGCCGAGCACGCCGTCGGTGGCGAGCCGGATGTGCAGCGGCAGCTTGCCCGGCGACGCCAGGGCGGTGCCCACCGGCAGCACCGTGTACCCGCCCAGCGCGTGGATGATCTTGACGGCAACGGACGTCACCGGATACGACAGCACGGCCGCGACGGCCAGCGAGATCTCGTACCAGGCGACGCGCAGCCCGGCCGGCCGCCAGGCCTGCCCGAGCATGTCCCGCCAGGGCATGACCGTCCGCCACAGCCGCAGCGCGCGCACGAAACAGACCAGCACCAGCGGCACCACGCCGATCAGCAAGACGATCTTGTCGCCTATCCCGATCCAGGTCAGCATCACGCCGATGATCACCGGCGCGTACCAGCGCCGCGGCAGCCGGTCGAGAACCAGCCAGGTCACCAGCATGGGCACCTGCGTGCCGATGTGGTCTGGCTGGAACAGCACGATGAACACGCCGGCGCCGGGCTCGGGGGCGACCATGATCCCGGCCGCGATCACCATCCTGAGCACGGCCTCTCGGCCGGTCGCCCGGCCTCGCGCCAAGATCGCGGCCAGCGGCACGAGCAGCGCGTAGGACAGCGCGGCGGCCACGTGCAGCACGTCCGCGTTGAGACCACGGACCGCCTCGACGAGCAGGTATTCGGGCAGCTCGGTCGTGTAGAACGAGACGTCGGTGACGGTCCAGCCGCGCAGCAGCAGGTTGCCGTGCAGCATGTCCCAGGCCTGGAGGGCGTTCGACGCTCCGTCCGACTCCACCCGCTGGGTCCGCGACACGTGCAGGTAGAGGAACCACAGCACGATGACGGTCACCGCGAACGCGGCGGTCCCCCAGGCCCAGGCAAGCCGGCGCCGTTGAACGCCGGGCGGCGCGGGGGAAGCGGCCTCGGGTGCGCTGGTGACCGCTCCCTGCGGCCCTGCCTCCGGCATCGTTACGCTCCCAGCTCTTCGTGGATCGCTGTCCAGACTTTCTCCGGGGTCAGCGGCATGTCCAGGTGCCGCACCCCGAACGGGCGCAGCGCGTCCACGACCGCGTTCACCACCGCGGGCGTGACGCCGATCGTACCGCTCTCCCCCATGCCTTTGACGCCAAGCTGGTTGGCCGGCGACGGCGTTTCGAGCCGGTAGGACTCGGTGACCGGCACCTGAGCGGCGGACGGCATCGGGTAGTCCATGAGCGACGCGGTGAGCGGCTGCCCATCCTCGTCGTAGCGGACCTGCTCGAACAGGGCTTGCCCGACGCCCTGCGCCACGGCGCCGTGCACCTGGCCGTCGACCAGCAGCGGGTTGATCACGACGCCGCAGTCGTCCACCGCGATCAGCCGGCCGATCCGCACCCGGCCGGTGACCTGGTCGACCTCCACCGAGCACACGTAGCAGCCGAACGCATACGTCTCGCCGTCGACGTCGGCGGACGCCGTGGCGGTCAGGCCGCCCAGCAGACGCGCCGCCTCAGCGAGCGGCATCGGGGCGTCCACCCGTCGAGCCGCGGCCAGCACCGCCTCGCAGGCGCGCAGCACCGCGCTGCCGCCGACCACCGTGCTGCGCGACCCGAACGTGCCGTGGCCGAACGGCGCCAGCTCGGTATCCCCGAACACGACGGTCACGTCCGCGAACGGGACCCCGAGGATCCCGGCCGCCAGCTGGCCGAACGTCGTCTGGTGTCCCTGGCCGTGCCCGCTGGTGCCCACCGCGACGGTGACCTTCCCGGACCCGTCCACGGTCACGGTGGCCTGGTCCGGTTCGCCCGGGAGGATCCCGCCTGGCTCGACGAAACAGCACATGCCCACGCCCGCCAGCCGCCCCGAGGAACGCGCGACAGCCTGCCAACGCCGCATCTCCCGGTACCCGCTCATCGCCGTGTCCAGCGTCGCCCGGTAGTCGCCGCTGTCGTAGGTCAGCCCGGTCGGGGTCTGGTACGGGAAGGCGTCCGGCGCGATGAAGTTGCGCCGGCGCAATTCGGCCGGATCGAGCCCGGTCTCCAGTGCCGCCAGGTCGGCCAGCCGCTCGGTGAAGTAGGCGGCTTCTGGCCGGCCCGCGCCACGGTAGGGACCGACCGGGGTCGCGTTGGTCAGCACGCCGACGAGCTCCACGTCGATCGCCTCGATCGCGTAGCACTGGCCGAGCAGCGGCGCCAGCCGCCGCAGGACGATGGACGCCGCGTTCGGCGTCAGGTAGGCACCCAGCCCGGCGTGCACGATTCCGCGGATCGCGGTGATCCGCCCGTCCGCGGTGACCGCCGCCTCCAGGTCCGCCGTCTGGTCGCGCCCGTGCGTCGTGGCCAGGAACGACTCGCTCCGCTCCTCGATCCACTTCACCGGCCGGCCGAGCAGCCGTGCCGCCGCGATCACCGCCACCTGGTCTGGGTACAGCGGTCCCTTGGCGCCGAACCCGCCGCCGACGTCCCCAGCCACCACCCTGATCAGTGCCTCGGGCAGGCCGAACATCCGCGACAGCCACCGCCGCACGTCGTGCGGTCGTTGCGTGCTGATCCGCACGTCGAGCCCGCCACCGCCGGTGACCCGCGCCAGCACACCACGCGGCTCCAGGGCCACCGGCGCGACCCGCTGGCTGACCATCCGCTGCCGCACCCGGTGCGCGGCGGCCGCGAAGGCCCCCGCCGCGTCGCCTGAGGTCAGCCGCTCCCGGAAACACACGTTGCCAGAACCGCCATGCAGCACCGGGGCGCCGGACGCCGCGGCGGCTTCCGCCGAGGTGACCGCGGGCAACGTCTCGTAGTCCACCTCTACCAGCTCGGCGGCGTCCGCCGCCGACGCCGCCGTGTCCGCCACGACCAGCACGACCGGTTCGCCGGCCCACCGGACCTTGTCTCCGGCCACCCGCAGCAGCGGCAGCTCCAGCCCGTCGACGCCGCGTACGCCAGGCAGCGCACCCACGTCCCGCATGTCGTCCGCGGTGAACACGCCGGCGACACCGGGCGCCGCGCGGGCGACCGACACGTCCAGCCCCGCGACCGTGCCGTGCGCCACCGGGCTGCGCACCACGAACGCGTGCAGCATGCCAGGCTCGGCGACGTCGTCGACGTAGCGACCCCGGCCGGCCAGCAGCGCGGCGTCCTCGACCCGCGGCAGCGCGACCCCCATGCCGGTCCCGTTCACTGCGAACCCACAGAAGCTCGCGACACGGCCCGGCGCAGCGCCCGCTCAGACAGCACCGACGCCAGGTGCACCCGGAACGGCCCGCTGGCGTGAATGTCCGCCAGCGGACGCGGTGCGTCCTCGCCGATCAGCGCGGCGGCCGCGGCGAGCACCGCGGAAGCAGGTTCCTGACCGGTCAGCGAAGCCTCGGCCGCCAGCGCGCGGAAGGCCCGGCCCGCCACCCCGGTCACCGCGATTCGCGCCCGCGACACGACCCCGTCCGCAAGTGATACGACCGCGCACACCCCGGCTAGCGGCAGATGACTGGCCGGCTGCTCGAACTTCTCATACGCCTGCCCGGCCAGCGCCGGGCCCAGCGACAGGCCGGTGACCAGCTCGTCCTCCGCCAGGTCGGTCTCGAACGCGCCGAGCAGGAAGTCGTCCAGCGCCACCGTCCGGCTGCCGCGGGACCGGGCGAGCACCACCGAGGCGTCCAGCGCCAGCAGCACGGCCGGCAGGTCGGCCGCCGGATCGCCATGCGCCACCGCGCCGCCGATCGTCCCCCGGGCCCGCACCTGCGGGTCGGCGAGCACTCGCAGCGCGTCGGTCATCGCGGGATACCGCAAGGCGACCCCAGGATCGGACAGCAACGACCGGTACGTGGCCAGCGCGCCAAACTCGGCACCACCAGCCGACACGGACACCGCGCCCAGCGACGGCCGCAACCCGCCGATATCCAGCAGCACACCCGGCGTCGCGAGCCGCAGCTTCATCATCGGCAGCAGGCTCTGCCCGCCGGCCAGCACTTTGATGTCGTCGTCGGAAGAGGACGACAGGACGTCGAGGGCCTCCGCCACCGAGGCCGCACGCAGATAGCTGAACGAGGCCGGATACACGTCAGGAAGCCCCGGAGGCAGCTGCGGCAAGCACCGCGGCAACGATGTTCTGGTACCCGGTGCAGCGGCAGAGGTTCCCGGCGAGTCCTTCCCGGACCTCCGGCTCGGTCGGCGAAGGGTTGTCGGCGAGCAGCTGGCGGACCGCCATCACCATGCCCGGCGTGCAGAAGCCGCACTGGAGCCCGTGCTCGGCCCGGAATGCCCGCTGAATGACGCCGAAAGACAAGCCCTCTATCGTCGTGACAGCGGAACCGGACGCCTGGGCCGCCAGCACCGTGCAGGACTTGACCGCCACGCCGTCCATGTCGACCGTGCAGGCGCCGCACTGGGTCGTGTCGCACCCCACGTGGGTCCCGGTCAGCCCCAGCTCCTCGCGGAGGAAGTGGACGAGCAGCGTCCGAGCCGCCACCGAGCGCTGGCGGGAGACCCCGTTCACCGTCATCGATACGGTGACGTCGCGCTCGCCTGTCATGCGCCACAGGGTACTATCCGGCCACACCAGCAAGGTCAATGCGAGAAAACCAACCGTGAAGCTGCATAATGGCGATCATGCGACTGTCAGCCCGGGCCGACTACGCGCTGCGGGCGGCGATCGAGCTCGCCGCCGCGAGTGAGGGCCACGTCACCGCCGACCAGCTAGCTCGCGCCCAGCAGATACCTGGGAAGTTCCTCGAGACCATCCTCACCCAGCTCAGGCGCGCCGGCCTGGTGCGCAGCCAGCGCGGCCCGGAGGGCGGCTTCTGGCTGGCCCGGCCCGCCAATGAGATCGCCCTGGCGGACATCATCAGGGCCATCGACGGGCAACTGCTCGGCGTGCGCGGCGAGCGCCCGGAAAACGTGACGTATCCGGGCGTGGCCGAGCCGCTGCAGCAGGTCTGGATCGCGCTGCGCGCCAACGAGCGGGCCGTGCTGGAGCAGGTCACGCTCGCGAACATCGTGTCCGGTAACCTCCCCGACACGATCCGTAATCTAACCGACAACCCCAAGGCATGGGTCTGAGCCTTAGCGACCCTAGACGGGCACCATGTCCGTGATCTCGCGAGGCGTGCCACCCGGCGCCTCGGCGAGTTCGCGCATCGCAGGCTCCCGAGGCATCTCAAGCACCGGCTCGCTCTGCAGCTCAGCCAACGCGAAATTATCTGAGACCTCACGGAAAACCTGGGAAAGCGGCGTGCCTAGCGCGGTGCAAATGGCCTGAAGAAGCTCGGACGACGCCTCCTTCTGGCCGCGCTCCACCTCGGAGAGGTAGCCAAGAGACACCCGTGCAGACGCCGATACCTCTCGGAGGGTGCGACCCTGCCGCATGCGCAGCCGCCGCAGCACGTCACCCAGCAGCTGACGGAGCAGAACCATAGTCGCACTCCCTTCCCGAGGCAGGCCTTCCCATTGCCGAACCGCCCACACCTCCACCGTACCTGGCTACAAGCTAACTCCGCGAGATCATGACCACGCGTGTTCGCTCTTGACGTAACGCTGTAATCAATAGCTTTCTTCCCCCAGGCGCCCGAGCAGCAGCCCGAGGGCGTTCTCCACCGCAAGTCTACGGATCTGGCCCCGGTTCCCGGCAAGGGCGATGGTCCTGACGACCGTGTCATCCGCGGCGCTCACCGCGATGTGCACGGTGCCCACCGGCTGCCCGTCCTGCGGGTCCGGGCCCGCCACGCCGGTCGTCGCCAGGCCGAAATCGGCCCCCAGCCGGATCCTGACGCCTTCGGCCATGCCGCCCGCCACCGCCGGGTACACGGCCCCGTAGCGGGCCAGGATCCGGCTGTCCACGCCCAGCAGCGCCGCCTTGAGCTCGGTGGCGTAGGTCACCATTCCGCCCCGGAACGAGGCCGACGCACCGGGGATGTCGGTCAGCGCGGCGGCGACCAGCCCGCCGGTCAGCGACTCGGCGACGGCCACCGTCCGGCCGCCGGCCCGCAGCAACGCGTGGATCTGCCGCGCCATGTCCCGGGCCGCCCGGCCCGCGGACGCGGTAGGACCCGCATTCGCCATCACGCCTCCCTCGGGCCTGCCCGCAGCCGCAGCGCACGGAGCAGGTAATCGACCCCGGTCACCACCGTAGCGATCACCGCCGCCGCCATCACGAGGTCACGCAAAACCCCTGGGATCCACGGGATCACGTACAGGCAGATGGCGATGATCTGCAGCAACGTCTTCAGCTTGCCGCCCCGGCTGGCGGCGATCACGCCTCGGCGGATCACCCAGAAGCGCAGCGCGGTCACCCCCAGCTCGCGGACCATGATCACCGCGGTGACCCACCAGGCCAGCTCGCCGAGCGCGGACAGGGTGATCAGCGCGGCGCCGGTGAGCGCCTTGTCCGCCACCGGGTCCGCGATCTTGCCGAAGTCCGTGACCAGCCCTCTGCTGCGGGCCAGCCGCCCGTCCAGAAAATCGGTCACCGAGGCCACGCAGAACGCGGCCAGCGCCACCATCCGCCACGCGGTCCCGCCGGCCACCAGGCCAGCGACGACGACCGGCACCAGCACGACCCGGCCAACCGTGAGCCAGTTGGCGATGTTGCACAGGCCGACCCCAGCTTCCCCCGTACTGGAGCTCACCGCAGACCCGCGGACACCGGCACCTCTGCCGTCAGGTCCACGCCGTCGGAGCCGGTCACGACCGCCCGGACCAGCTGCCCTACCGCCAGCGGCTCCGCCGAGAGAACCGTCGTTGTCCCGTCCACCTCCGGCGCCTGGTGCGCGGCCCGCCCCTCATAGCCGGAGTCCAGCCGCTCCTCGATCAGCACGTCCACGGTCTCCCCGGCCCGCTCGGCCGCCCGCTGCGCCATCAGCTCGTCGGCCAGGTCCGCGAACTCCGCGACCCGGTGCGCGATCTCGGCCTCGTCCAGCTTGCCCGAGAGCCCCTCCGCCTCGGTGCCGTCCTCGTCCGAGTAGCCGAAGATCCCGATCGCGTCCAGCCGGGCGCTGCTCAGGAACAGCTCAAGCTCGCGCAGATCCTCGGCCGTCTCGCCGGGGAAACCGACGATGAAGTTCGACCGGGCACCGGCCGCCGGCGCCAGCGAACGCACCTGGTCGAGCAGCCCAAGGAACCGCCCCCGGTCGCCGAACCGCCGCATCCGCCGCAGCACCGGCCCGCTGGCGTGCTGGAACGAGAGGTCGAAGTACGGCGCTACCCCGGGCGTGGTCGCGATCGCGGAGATCAGCCCTGGCCGCATCTCGGCTGGCTGGAGATAGCTGATCCGCACCCGGTCCAGGCCGTCCACCGCCGCCAGGTCCGGCAGCAGCTCCTCCAGCAGCCGCAGGTTCCCCAGGTCCTTGCCGTATGACGTCGAGTTCTCGCTGACCAGCAGGATCTCGCGGACGCCCTGGCCGGCCAGCCACCGCGCCTCCGCGAGCACGTCAACAGGCCGCCGTGACACGAACGACCCCCGGAACGACGGGATCGCACAGAACGAGCACCGCCGGTCGCACCCCGACGCGATCTTCAGCGGTGCGGTAACCCTGTTTTCCCCGGGGGACGACCCCCCGGTGACCCCCCGTCTGGGGGGAACCCATCCCCCCAGCCCCCCCTGGCCCCCACGAGGGGGAACCGCCGCCTGGCGGTCGGCGGGAGAAATCGGCAGCAGCTTGCGGCGGTCACCGGGCTGGTGCGCCGGCCGCTGGACCCCGGCGAGCACGCCGTCCAGCCGTGCGCCGATCTCGCCATAGTCGTCGAAGCTCAGCACCTGCGCCTCGGGCAGCTCGGCCGCCAGCTCGGCGCCGTACCGCTCCGCCAGGCACCCGACGGCGACGACCTTCGCGCCCGTCTCCGCGGCCGCGAGCAGCTCATCCACCGACTCCTGCTTCGCCGCCTGGATAAAACCACAGGTATTGATCATAACGACATCGGCTTTACCGCCCTGCGCCGATACTTCCCACCCGGCGTCGGCCAGCCGGGCGGCCAGTTCCTCCGAGTCGACCTCGTTACGTGCGCAACCAAGCGTGACCAGGCTCACCGTCTTCGCGTTCCCCACGCGAAGAGCCTATGTGAACGGACGACTGCCGAGGGGGTCTGGGGGAGACCTCCCCCAGTTAGGTCTGCGCCGGGGAGAACTTCAGCGTAAGCACGTTCGGCACGTTGGTGTGCTGCCGCACGCCGTTCACCGTCAGCTGGACGCCGGGCGGGTTGCCCATCTCCAGGCTGACCGGCACCTTCTCGGTCCAGCTCTTCGTGGCGCCCGCGGCGATCTCCCCCATGAAGATCTGTGTCCCGTCGCTGCTCCTGGTCAGCAGTACCCAGCAGGTCTGCAGGGCGGTGAGGTGGATGACCACGCGGTCAGGCGCCGTCGTCGGGGCGGCCGACGCGCTCGGCGTGTGCTTCGGCGTCGCGCGCACCGCGGTCGCGTTCGTCGTGGCGTGCCCCGCCGCGCTGGGCGTGTGCTTTCCGTGCGTGGACACCAGGTGGTACACGCTGAACCCGATGATGCCGAGCAGCACCACGATCACGATCATGCTCAGGCTCGGCGAGCGCCGTTCCCTGATCCGGATCGGCGTCGACGGCTCGAACACCTCGGCCGCGGACATGCTGCCGCCGGGCGCGCCGTGCTCGGCGTCGTACTCCTTGACCAGCGGCACCGGATCGGCCCCGATCGCGCCGGCGATGCCGCGGATGTGCCCGCGGGCATAAAAGTCGCCGCCGCACGCGGAAAAGTCACCCTGCTCGATGCCACGGATGATCGATTCTCGGATCCGGGTTCGCTGGCTGACCTGAGTGATGGTGAGACCGGCCTGACGACGCGATTCCGCCAGGGTTTCACCAATGCTCACACTGAGCCTCCCGCCGCGTTGTACTGGGGTCACTACCTAGTGTAGACAGCGGGAAACCCTCAGATGCTAACCACCTTGCAACGATCTGAGCGTGTCCTCAAGATCATCGGGACGAACCAGGACGTCCCGCGCTTTGGACCCCTCGCTGGGCCCGACGATGTTCCGGCTCTCCAGCAGGTCCATCAGCCGGCCCGCCTTCGCGAAGCCGACACGGAGCTTGCGCTGGAGCATCGAGGTGGACCCGAACTGCGTGGAGATCACCAGCTCGGCGGCCTGGATGAGCAGCTCGAGGTCGTCGCCGATGTCCTCGTCGATGTCGCGCTTCTTCTCTGGCGCGGCGGCGACGTCCGCGCGGTAGTCCGGCTCGGCCTGCTTCTTGCAGTGCGCGACGATCTCCCGGATCTCCTTCTCCGAGACGTACGCGTTCTGCAGCCGGATCGGCTTGGACGCGCCCATCGGCAGGAACAGCGCGTCGCCCTGGCCGACCAGCTTCTCCGCGCCCGGCTGGTCGAGCACGACCCGGGAGTCCGCCAGGCTGGAGGTGGAGAACGCCAGCCGGGACGGCACGTTGGCCTTGATCAGGCCCGTCACCACGTCCACCGAAGGCCGCTGGGTCGCGATCACCAGGTGAATGCCGGCCGCGCGGGCCAGCTGGGTGATCCGCACGATCGAGTCCTCGACGTCGCGGGGCGCCACCATCATCAGGTCCGCGAGCTCGTCGATGATCACCAGCAGGTACGGGTACGGCAGGTATACCCGCTCGCTGCCGGGCGGCGCGGTCAGCTTGCCGGCGCGCACCGCCTTGTTGAAATCGTCCACGTGCCGGAAGCCGGAGGCCGCCAGGTCGTCGTAGCGGCGCTCCATCTCGCCGACGACCCACTCCAGCGCCTCCGCCGCCTTCTTCGGGCTGGTGATGATCGGCGTGATCAGGTGCGGGATGCCCTCGTAGATCGTCAGCTCGACCCGCTTCGGGTCGATCAGGATCATCCGCACCTCGTCCGGCGTCGCCCTGGTCAGGATCGACGTGATCAGCCCGTTCAGGCACACGGATTTACCCGCGCCGGTCGCGCCGGCGATCAGGATGTGCGGCATCTTCGCCAGGTTCGCGATCTTCACCATGCCCTCGACGTCCTTGCCGAGGCCGACCACCATCGGGTGGTGGTCCATGATCGCGGTCTCGGACTTCAGCACGTCGCCGAGGCTGACGATCTCCTTGTCCGCGTTCGGGATCTCGACGCCGATCGCGGACTTGCCCGGGATCGGCGAGACGATCCGCACGTCGGCGCTCTTCACCGCGTACGCGATGTTCCTCTGCAGCGCGGTGACCCGTTCCACCTTGACCGCGGGCCCGAGCTCGATCTCGTAACGCGTCACGGTCGGGCCCCTGCTGAACCCGGTGACCTGCGCGTCGACGTTGAACTGCTCGAGCACCTCCGACAGGGCGGCGACCACGATGTCGTTGGCGCGGGTCCGCGCTTTCGGCGTGGTACCGGGCCGCAGCAGCGCGGTGGGCGGCAGCGTGTACCCGTCGAGCGCGGCGCCGGTCAGCGTGAGCTGCTCGGGGTTGCGCAGCGGCTCGTGCGGCGCCGGCACCTTGACCTCGGGCGCCGATTTCGCCGGCTCGGGGCCAGCTTCGTCGTCGAAGCCCAGTTTGTCGAGCACGCTCAGGTCGGGGTCCTTGCCGGCCGTCGACCTGCTAGCGGAGTCGGCTCTGCCGACGGGGCCCTTCTTGGGCGGCTCCACCAGCGGCGTGTCGTACGGCTTGACGTGTTCGCCGGGTTCGATCGCGGGCCGGAGCCGGATCTGCTTGGCGATCTGGGCGCGGGCCCGGCGCGGCACACTGCCCGTCGACCCCTCGTACTCGTCGACGGTGTCCTGGAACTCCTCGTCTTGTCGTTCTGAATGACCAAGGAGAACCCGGAGATCGGCGATCCGTTCCGGGATCCGGTGCAGCGGAGTACCGGTGATGACCAGCACCCCGAAGCCGGCCAGCAGCGCCAGCAGCGGGGCGGCCACCCACGGGGTGAGCACGGCGGCGAGCGGGCCCGCCGCGGCGTAGCCGATGTAGCCGCCGGCGCCGCGCATGACCCCGACGCCGTCGGCGGGCCGCGGCGTGCCCTTCGCGATGTGGATCATGCCGACCGCGCCGATGAGGAGCGCGGTCCAGCCGATCGCGGCGCGCGCCGTCTCGGTGTTGCGGTCCGGGTGGCGCAGGAAACGCCAGGCGAGCAGTGCGACCAGCAGCGGCAGCGACCAGGCCATCGAGCCGAGCGCGCCCTCGAACAGGTACTGGAGCGCGCGGCCGACCGGGTTGCCCATCCGCCACCACAGGCTCGCCGCCAGGATGATCGCGCCGCCGAGCGTGAGCAGGCCGACGCCGTCGCGGCGATGGTGCGGGTCGAGGTCGCGGGCGCCCTTGCCGACCGCCCGGGCCAGGTGCCCGGCGCCGCCGGCCACCAGCAGCCAGACGCCGAGAATCGCCCGGCCCAGCCAGCCGATCAGGATCACGAACGGGTCGTGCGACTGCTTTCGCGGTGGCGCGGGCCGCTTGGCCTTCTTGCCGTAGCCCTTGCCCTTGCGGTTGCGGTTGCCGTTGCCGTTGCCCGATCCGGCCCGCGGCCGCGCCGCGGTCGAGCGCGAGCCGCCCGACCGCGAGCCGCTGGACCGCGTGGCACCGGAACGGCTCGCGGCCGACCGGTTCCTGGCCGGCTGCCTGCTCGTGGTCCGCTGGCCGCCGGACGGCGGTCTGCGCTCGCTGAAGCCGAGCGCGTCCAGGGCAGCGTCGTCGTACTCGCCACGCGAGCGAGCTCCACCACCCTTGGGCGCACGGGTCGCCATACTTGCAAACCTAGCGAGAACCCCCCTTCCCCCCAAGTACCGTTCGCTGCCGGCGTGTCGCCTCTGCTATCCATCGCTAGCACTACCGCGTCGCCCCACCAGCAACCCCGGTACCGGACTGCTAAGGCTACAACTGTCTTGGTACGTCAAACCGACAGGACAAATCGCTTAAATCAGGATATTTCCGGCGTCGAAGCGTCGAGTTTCGCTAACAAAGACAACCTAGGTATCCGAGAAACAGTTCGCCGGCGTGGCGCGCGCGGCAGACGGGAACCGCAAGACGTGTGACGGATCGTGACCTCCCGGATGCGTTCAAGTACTCGATCGGCACAACCGCCGACTGGTACGGGGCGGGCGTCTCCGAACGACACTTCCAATCGCTCGTCCGGCGAGGCGTGCTCGTCCGGATGCACCATGGCGTGTACGTCACCGCGGCGGGTCTCGAGGCAAGCAAACGAAACTCGCAGCGCGAGCACGCGCTGCTGGTGGCGGCGGCCAGATCAGCGACCAGCCTCGATGCTGTCGCTAGCCATGAGTCCGCCGCGCTGATTCAGGGTATCCAGTTGCTCAAGAAACCGAAGAGTGTGACGCTGACCCGGCCCGCAGGGACGCACAAGGGCCGCTCCGCCCGGAACGGGATCACGCTCCACGCGGCCGGCCTGCCCTCGGGCCATGTCACCACGCGTTACAAGGTGCCGGTGACCACGGGGGCCCGGACGGTGGCCGACCTGGCACGGACGTCCTCGTTCATGGCGGGAGTCGTGGCCGCGGACTCCGCCCTGCGTCGGCACAAGACAACTAAGCCAGAACTCGCCGGCGTGCTGGCGGACTGCGTGCGATGGCAGGGCACCGTCCAAGCCAGGCGAGTCGCGGAGTTCGCGGACGCGCGCGCCGAGTCACCCCTCGAGTCGTGCGCCAGGGTGGTCTTCGCCGAGCACGGCCTGCCACCGCCCGACCTGCAGGTGGAGCTGGGCGCGGAGCGGTTCGCGGGCCGCGTGGACTTCTACTGGCGGGATTACCGTACGGTCGCCGAGGCGGACGGCGAAATAAAATATGAAAGCCCGGCCCGGTCGATCGCCCAGCTGGAACGTGACCAAAACCTCCGCGCGGCCGGCTTCCGCGTGGTCCATTTCACCTGGCAGCAGCTGTTCCGCGAGCAGCGGCTGGTCATTTCGTGGATCAAGCAGGCGTTCCGCGGCGAGCTAGCCTAGGGCCCGAGCAGCGGCTCGTCGGGCGAGCGCAGGTCGGCGGACGGCAGGCCGCCCGGGTAGCGATCGCGCACCGCGTCCGCGACGGCGATCGCGATCTCGATGTGCTGGCGGCGCGAGTTGGCGTAGAACTCCTGCGCCTCGACGCTGAGCTTCGGCTGCGCGTGCAAGGGCTTGTCGCTGACCGCGAGCAGCGTGGCGGTCGGCACCCGGTAGCGGAACCCGTTGGCCGCGACGGTGGCCGACTCCATGTCGACCGCCACCGCGCGGGACAGCCGAAGCCGCTCCCCCACGGACGCGAGCTGCAGCTCCCAGTTGCGGTTGCCGGTCGTGTACACGATGCCCATCCGCGACCGCAGCCCGCGGCCGGTCAGCTCCTCCAGCAGCAGGCTGTTCATCGTGTGGTTGGACACCACCGGGATGTTCAGCGGCAGGACGTCGTCCAGCACCCGGTCGTCGCGCAGGTACGAAGTCGCCAGCACCAGGTCGCCGACCTCCTGGTGATTGCGCAGGCCGGCGCAGTGACCGATCATCAGCACCAGGTCCGGCCGGAGCACCGCCAGATGGTCGGTGATCGTCTTGGCGTTGGCGGGCCCGACCCCGATGTTGATCATGGTGAGCCCGGCCCGGTCGGGCTCGGTGTGATGCCAGGCCGGCATCTGGCGGCCGTTCGACTCGGGGCCGGCACAATCAGGGAACAGAACGCGGAACTCCTCGACGTGCCAGGCGTAGTTGGTCAGCAGCACGTAGCGCTGGAACAACTCGGCCCGCGTCCCGGTGTAGTGCCGCAGCCGGTCGATGGACAGCGCCATCCGCTCCGGCCCGAACAGGAACAGCTTCTTGCGCCGCAGGTCCCAGCTCAGCTCGTCGACGGCGGCGATGAGCGCCGGGTCGTGCAGGTCAAGCGCGGGGCGGCCGTGCGACACGCTGAGCTTCGCACCCGCGGCCGCCAGCCGGCCCAGTTCGCGGCGCAGGTACCAGCCGATCGCCTCCGGGTCCGCGAACTCCCCCTCGAGGACGGGGTTATGAACCGACCAGGGCCGCTCGACGGTCAGCGAGGGATAGCAGCCCGCCTTCGCGGCCATCTCCATCGCGGCGCACAGCCGCTCGATGGCGGCATCGTGCTCGGACTCCGGCAGCGACGCGAAGTTCTCGGTCTCAGGCATTTGCCGGGAGATCGGTTCCCACGCCGCGGCGGCGGAGCTTTACCAGGTCACCAAGCTGAGGCAGGTCGACGCCGTCCACGGTGAACCCGGCGTCGGCGATCATCTCCAGGTCCTTGCTGCCCGCCTGTCCCTCGCTGGTGAGGTAGTCGCCGAGGAAGATCGAGTTCACGATGTGCAGTGCCAGCGGCTGGAGCGACCGCAGGTGGATCTCCCGGCCGCCCGCCAGCCGCACCTCCGCGGACGGGCAGACGAACCGGACCATGGCGAGGATGCGCAGGCAGCGCTGCGGGTTCAGCTGCCATTGACCCGCCAGCGGCGTCCCCTCGAACGGGATCAGGAAATTGACCGGCACCGAATCCGGCTCCAGGGCGCGCAGCGCGAACGCCACGTCCACCAGGTCCTCGTCGGTCTCCCCCATGCCCGCGATGAGTCCCGAGCACGGCGACAGGCCGGCCTCCTTGGCCGCGTTGACGGTACCGGCACGGTCCGCGAACGAGTGCGTGGTGCAGATGTCGGCGTAGTGGTCTTCGGCGGTGTTGAGGTTGTGGTTGTACGCGGTGGTCCCGGCCTCTGCCAGCACCGTTGCCTGGCCGTCGGAGAGCAGCCCGAGGCAGGCGCACACCTCGACATCCGGATGAGATTGTTTGAACGAAGAGATCATCCCGGCCACCCGGGTCACGTCCCGGTCGGTGGGGCCGCGCCCGCTGGCCACCAGGCACACCCGCCGGGCGCCGCCTTTGACGCCGGCCTCGGCCGCGGCCAGCACCTCGTCCGGCTTGAGCCAGGTGTACTTCAGCACCTCGGCGGCCGACCCGGCCCGCTGCGAGCAGTAGAAGCAGTCCTCCGGGCACAGGCCGCTCTTGATGTTGACCAGGTAGTTGAGCTTCACCCGGCGGCCGAAGTACCGCAGCCGCACCCGGAACGCCGCCGCGACCACGTCCATGATCTCGTCGTCGCCGCTGCGCAGCACCGCCAGCGCCTCGTCCCGGGTCGGCGCGCTTCCATTGAGCGCCTTCACCGCCAGATCATCCAGCCAAGTCATGTGCAAACACGCTATCAGCCGGGCCAGGTGGCTGGCTCGCGGGGTAATGTCGCCTCATGCGGGTCGCGATCCTCGATGATTACCAGCAGGTAGCGCTGAGCAGCGCGGTCTGGCCGGATGCTGAGATCACCGTGTTCACCGAGCACATCGCGCGTACCGAGGCACTGGTACGCGCACTGGAGCCGTTCGACGTCATCGTGGCGATGCGGGAAAGAACACCCTTTTCAGCGGAACGGCTTTCCCTGCTTCCCAACCTCAAGCTGCTCGTGACGACCGGGATGGGGAACGCGTCGATCGACATGACCGCGGCCCGTGCGCGTGACATCACGGTATGCGGCACCGGCGGCCATCAGGCCGCGACCGCGGAGCTGACCTGGGGGCTGATTCTCGCCGTGGCCCGGCACATCCCGGAAGAGGACAGCCGGCTGAAGGCGGCCGCCGGGCCGGGCGGGGCCGCGGTCGCCAGCGGCTGGCAGCGGACCATCGGCACCGGCCTGCACGACAAGCATCTCGGCATCGTCGGCCTCGGGACACAGGGGCGTCAGGTGGCGAAGATCGGCCGGGCGTTCGGCATGAAACTACTGGCCTGGAGCCAGAACCTGGACCCGGCTCGCGCCGAGAAAGCACATGCCACCCCGGTCAGCAAGCACGAGCTGTTCGCCCGGTCCGACGTGGTCACCGTGCACTACAAGCTCGGGGAGCGGAGCACCGGCCTGGTCGGCGCGGCGGAACTGGCGCTGATGAAGCCCACCGCGTTCCTGATCAACACCTCGCGCGGGCCGGTCGTGGACACCGCTGCCCTGGTCGACGCGTTGCGGGAGGGGAAGATCGCGGGCGCCGGGCTCGACGTCTACGACGTCGAGCCCCTGCCGCTGTCGCACCCGCTGCGCAGGCTGACGAACGTGGTGCTGACCCCGCACCTGGGCTACGTCACCGACGACACCTACCAGGTGTTCTACGGCGAGGCGGCCGAGGACGTCGCGGCGTTCGCCAGGGGCGAGCCGGTCAGGGTGTTGAACTAGCGGGGTCCCGGCCGGATTCCGCCAGCGCCTTGTCGTAGGTGGCGGCGTCCGCGGGCACCTCGACGACGTCGGCGAACCCCTTGTACTGCCGGAACAGGTCGCCCTGCGCGCGGACGGTGTCCAGGACCACGGCCGCGACCGCGTCGTCGCAGTGGTAGCGCTGGCCGGTGGCGGTGGCGAGGTCCCAGCCGTGCAGCACGTACTCGGCGATGAGCAGCGCGGCCACGTCGGCGGCCGGCATAGGCGAGCCCATCACGCCGAGGTCCCGCTCCCACGCCGCGGGATCGGACCAGGCGGTCACCGCTTTGCCTGCTTGCTTTGCGTAGTCCGCCGCGAAGCCGGGGCTGGCGGCGAAGTCCTTGTTCATCAGCTCTTCGGCGACCGAACCGCCGTAAGCCCGCTGCTCGGCGGAGTACGCGGTCCACAAGATGATGTGGTTGAGCAGCGTGCGCACGTCCCATTCGGTGCACAGCGTCGGGTCGCCGAGCTGCTCTGGGCGGACGCCATTGACTATCTTGATCGTCTCGGCCGCGGCGGCGGCCATCTCAGCATGCTTGTTCACCTGCGCGAGGCTAGCGCCTGGTCGCGGCGGGCTCTTGAACAAACGCGACGGGACTAGCCTTGATCTCGTGGTTTCATCTGGTGCCCAGGCTATGGGTCGCGGCGTGCTACGGCCAGGCGCGGCGGTGCGGGCGTTCACCCTGGCCCGCCATGATCCGCCGGCCTCGCTGGCGCCGTTCGCCGACTTCTGCTGGATCCTGCGCTGGGACCTGCGCGGCCAGCCGGACCACGAGCAGACGATCCTGCCGCTGCCCAACGTGAACCTCGCCTTCGAGGCAAGCGGCGCCTGCATCTTCGGCGTGGACCGGCGGCTGTTCACCCGGCGGCTGTCCGGCGCTGGGAAGGCGCTCGGTATCCGGTTCCGGCCGGGCGGCTTCCGGCCGTTCTGGGGCGGCCCGGTATCCGAGCTGACCGACCGGATCGTGCCGGCCTCCTCGCTGTTCGGGCCCGCTGCCTCGGCGGCGTGCGCGCAGGTGATGGCGGCTTCCGGCGACGCGGAGATGATCGGGTTTGCCTGCGGTTTGCTTGAGGCGCGGCTGCCTGCTGCAGATCCCGCCGTCGATCAGGCGGCCAAGCTGGTCGCGCTGATCACCGAGGACCAGGCGCTGCGCCGGGTGGATCAGCTGGCCTTGGCGTCGGGCTTGACCGTGCGCGGGCTGCAGCGCCTGTTCGCCGAATACGTCGGGGTCAGTCCGAAGTGGGTCATGCGGCGAGCCCGCCTGCACGAGGCCGCGCTCCGCGCGGACAGCGGAGATCCGGTCGACTGGGGTGAGCTCGCCGCCGAGCTCGGCTACGCCGACCAGGCCCACCTCACCCGCGACTTCACCGCCACGCTGGGCGTCTCTCCGGGGCGCTACCAGCGACCGTCCTGAGGTTCGGGGCAGGGCTAGACGCCTACCACCACGGGGATGATCATGGGGCGGCGGCGGTAATTGTCGCTGACCCATTTGCCGACAACGCGGCGGGACAGCTGGCTGAGCTGGTGCGCGTCGGTGATGCCGTCGGCGGCGGCGCGGGCCAGCGCCTCCTCGATCTTGGGCAGCACCTCGGCGAACGCCAGGTCGTCGATGCCGGAGCCGCGGGCGTGCATCTCCGGGCCGGCGACCACCTTGCCGGACGAGGAGTCGACCACGACCACGACGGACACGAAGCCCTCGTCGCCGAGGATGCGCCGGTCCTTGAGCTGGGACTCGGTCACCTCGCCGACGGTCAGCCCGTCCACGTAGACGTACCCGCACGGCACGGACCCGGCAATCGCGGCAACACCGCCGACGAGGTCGACGACCACCCCGTCCTCCGCGATCACGATCCGCCGGTCCGGCACCCCGGACAGCGACGCCAGCCGTGCGTGCGCCTTGAGGTGCCGCCATTCACCGTGCACCGGCATGAAGTTCCGGGGCTTGACCAGGTTCAGCACGTAAAGCAGCTCGCCCGCCGACGCGTGCCCGGACGTGTGCACCAGCGCCGAACCACGGTGCACCACCCGCGCGCCGAGCCGGGTCAGCCCGTTGATCACCCGGTACACGGCGGTCTCGTTGCCGGGGATCAGCGACGACGCGAGGATGACGGTGTCGCCGGCGGCGATCCGGATCGGGTGGTCCCGGCCGGCCATCCGGGACAGCGCCGACATCGGCTCGCCCTGCGACCCGGTGGAGATGAGCACGACCTGGTCGGGCGGCATTTCCTCCGCCTCACGCAGGTCGATAAGCAGCCCGCCCGGCACGTGCAGGTAGCCAAGCTCGCGCGCGACGCCCATGTTGCGCACCATGGACCGGCCGACGAACGCGACCTTCCGGTGGTGCGCCACCGCGGCATCCAGCACCTGCTGCACGCGGTGCACGTGCGACGCGAAACACGCGACGATGATCCGCTGCCCGGCCTCGGCGAACACCTCGTCGATCACCGGCCCGATCGCCCGCTCGGACGTCACGAAGCCGGGCACCTCGGCGTTGGTCGAGTCGGCCATCAGCAGGTCGACGCCCGCGCCGCCGAGCCGCGCGAACCCGGCCAGGTCGGTCAGCCGCCCGTCCAGCGGCAGCTGGTCCATCTTGAAGTCGCCGGTGTGCAGGACAACCCCGGCCGGCGTCCGGATCGCCACCGCGAGGGCGTCCGGTATCGAGTGGTTGACCGCGAGAAATTCGCAATCAAATGGCCCGAACGACCGGTGGTTTCCCTCCCGGATCTCCACGCTCACCGGATCCAGATGGTGTTCGGCCAGCTTGGATTTCACCAGCGCGAGGGTGAGCTTCGAGCCGACCAGCGGGATGTCGCCGCGTTCCCGCAGCAGGTACGGGATACCCCCGATGTGGTCTTCGTGGGCGTGGGTAAGGACACAGGCCTCGACCTGATCCAGGCGGCCCTCCAGGTACCCGAAGTCCGGCAGGATCAAGTCCACGCCCGGCTGGTCCGAGTCCGGGAACAGGACGCCGCAGTCGACGATCAGCAACCGGCCCTGGTACTCGAACACGGTCATGTTCCGGCCGATCTCACCGAGACCGCCGAGTGCGACAATGCGCAGCCCCTCGGCCGGCAGCGCGGCGGGTGGCGCGAGGTCGGGGTGCGGGTGGCTCACGCGGCAGGCACCTTGATACCGCCGTCGGCGAGATCCTTACGCAACTGCGCGCGCTCGGCATCGGTTGCGGGGAGCAGCGGCAGCCGCACCGGGCCGCCGGGCAGGCCCAAGAGGTCGAGCGCCGCCTTGGTCATGACCGCTCCCTGGTTTCTGAAGATGCCCTCGTACACGGGCATCAGCTCGTAATGGATCGCCCGAGCGCGACCCACATCACCGTCACCATAGGCATCAATCATCTCATGGAGCCGGTCCCCCGTCACATGGCCCACCACGCTGACGAAGCCCACGGCGCCGAGGGCGAGCCACGGCAGGTTCAGCATGTCGGTACCGCAGTAGTAGACGAGGTCCGTCTGCGCCAGCACCCGGGAGGTGGCGCCCGGTGCGTCCTTGGCGTCCTTGACCCCGACGATCCGGGGGTGCTCGGCGAGCTTGACCAGCGTGGCGGTTTCCACGGCGACGCCGGTCCTGCCGGGGATGTCGTAGATCAGCACGGGCAGGCCGGCCGAGTCGGCGACCGCGGTGAAGTGCGCGGCGAGCGCCGCCTGCGAGGGCTTGTTGTAGTAAGGAGCCACGACCAGCAGGCCGTGCACACCGGCACGTTCGGCCTGCTTGGCGAGTTCTATGGTGTGCGCGGTCGCGTTGGTGCCGACCCCGGCGACCACCTTCGCCCGGGAGCCCACCGTGTCCACCACCACGCGGAGCAGCTGCTCCTGCTCGGCGTCGGTGGTCGTGGGGGCCTCGCCGGTGGTGCCGTTGATCACCAGGCCGTCGTTGCGCATATCGGTGACGAGGTAGTCGGCGAGGCGCGCGGCCCCGTCAAAGTCGACAGCCCCGTCGGGAGTCATGGGGGTGATCATCGCCGTCACCATCTGGCCAAACGGCGCCGAATTCGTCGTCATACCCCGAACGCTACCCGCAACGGCGTGCACGGCGTAGCCGACCTGCCGTCACCTGGCCGAGATATCCAGCCACTCCCCCAACCCCACGTCCCCCTCGGGGGTGCGTGGCCCACGAAACCCCCTCCAGGGAGCTTCGTGGGCCACGCACCCTCGGTGGCATTGCGTT
>Ga0070714_100000424_pt1 | contig 30702 bp, 24 predicted proteins | sample LARL83metaG_FD_65450 | JGI IMG/M metagenome (GOLD analysis project Ga0070714, IMG submission 65450) | Corn, switchgrass and miscanthus rhizosphere microbial communities from Kellogg Biological Station, Michigan, USA - LAR L8-3 metaG | ecosystem: Host-associated > Plants > Roots > Rhizosphere ... | reverse complement strand
TTTTCGACGCGCTTATTCAGAGGACGGCATGACCATCGCGGAGTTCGATGCCTTTCCGCCAACGGTCAGGACGCTGCGGCAATTCATTAGCGCCTGTCACGACCTCGACCATCTGGTGCGTGAGTTCATGCTTCCCAATCCGGACACACCAAATCGGTTGGTTTGACGCCGCTTACGCTTCAGAAGTAAAACTTTAGCGCGAGTTGCATGTCCCGAGGCGTCGTGTTGGGCAAAGTCGCCGTAACTCTGCCGAAGACTGCGCCGGTGGACGCCGAGTAAGCAGAGTTGGGATTGTCGAAGTTCGGATGATTGAGCGCCAATCGAGATTTTGCAAAGGTGGACCGCCGAGACTACGGGCTGCACAGTTCCCAAAGGTGCCGCGGAAGGGCAGTGCGAAACCCGGAAGGCTCGAAGTCCCACCTACCAGCATTTTGCCTTGCGGCGCGCGAATATCCAGGGAGTTGTCACCGGTGTGCCGATATTCGTAGCCAAACTTGAAGCTGTTCCTTTCAACCAACTGTACTTGTTTTATCAGCTCCCGAATACCGCAAGCTACGTTGAAATTGATTCAAACGTGGTTGATGGGTGGGGCATCCCCACGCAGCGGTTCCACTACAAATTGTCCGATTACGAGTGGAAACAGGCTCGGCACATGGAGCGGACCTATATTCGGATCAATGAGCAGATGGGTGCGACAGGGCGGTGCTGTTAGGAACGCCGACAAAAATCCCACGCCGACTATCAACGCTTTAGCATGGCGCGCAAGTGATTTCATGGCAGAGGAGATGAGGAAAGGGAGCATTTAGTTGGTTTCTTGAAACCAATTCCTCTTCTCCAGGTGCATCCCAACAAGAAAGCACAGCCGCACTACACTTTGAGAGCGAGGTTCAAATGGAGTACGTTCACCATGTAATTCTTGTATTCCGGGTAAACGTTGACGGCTTCCGGGGTGCGCTCAAATTCGTAAGTCCCGATGCCGACATGTTCTCCCAACCACTGTCCTTCCCATCCGGCTTCCTTCAAGAAGTCCGCCACGGCTGGGAAGTTGACAATTCCCTTCCCCGGTACAGTTACGGCTCCTTTATAGTGCTGGCCATTATAGTCGTATTCAGGATTGGGATCCCAATCCTTCATGTGTACGGTGCAGAGACGCGATTCATAGGCACGGACCACTTCCAGCGCGTCAGTTGGAGGCGAAGATTCGCCGCGGGTGCTGTAACCTCGGGCCAGCCAGCCCAGGTCGGTGGTCAGGTTGACGTAGCGCGGATCGGTCACATCCATCAGACGGCGGAAGCCCAGCGAGGAATGCGTGTGGTAGGCGAACTTGATCCCATTGTTCTCTTTCAGGCGCTTCCCTTCCTGGTTGCATAGCTGCGCGATCTTCCGTATCAGGTCTTCATCGTTGGTCAACGGGCCGTACGGTCCCGTATAAATGCCGCCGACTGCCTGCATAAACTTACCGATGAGAATGTTCTCCTCAGTGATAACGCCGTACTTGGATGGATCCAGCAGCGAATAGGCCTCATTCAATCCGACCAGCCTCAATTGCAGTTTGTCCATCCGGTCTTTGAACTCACCGGTTTTATTGATGTAGGCTTGGGCCAGCTTGAGCTGTGAGTTGTCGACTTCGATGTTGTGGAAACCGACCTTGGAAGAGGCCTCCATGGTATGCCAAAACGCGTCGATGTTGATTCCCAAGGATCCCGGGGCCATCCCGGCTAGGAATTTTTGCGGCTTGGTGGAGGGTGTTGCCGCGAAAGATGACACGCTAGCAGTGGATAGGGCGCTGGCGGCCGCCATGGCTCCAGCTGATTTTAGGAACGATCTTCGGTCAAGCTCGGGTTTCATGAGTCACATTCTCCAGGCGCGGGTCTTGATCTAGCATTTGGATAAGTATATCCCAAAACCATCTTTAAAGCACACGTGTGCCATATGCCAGTTTCTTATTATTTCTTAGGAGCGGGAGCGGATCCGGCCGCCGGATTGTATCGGGGATTTTCCGGATTGTTCATTCTATCGATTTCCTTAACGGGCGGAACTGGTACTGCGCTTTCGAGCCAAGCCGTATACACCAGATCGCGAAGAAAAGAAGCGCCCGCCGCAAGACGCGTGCAGACTAATTTCTTGGCCTCGACGTCGTCGGTCTTCTTAAAGGCGTTACGAAGATCGAGCCGGTAGACATCCTCGGCAAAACCACGGGCCTGGATCATGTGATCCAGGATTGCTATCCAGGGATCGTCCAGATGCCGAGCGTTTTTGCTTACATACGGCATCACATCGGCTTCGGTGACCTGGATCAGGTCCACGTACGAGGATTCGAAGCGGCCGTGGATGTTCGGGTCCCGCGTATAATTTTTGGGGTTGTCTCCCTCCCAGCCGTCGTGATGTTTAGAATTGTGCAGGGGTTGCGCGGCATCAGCAATGTAATGCCCGAGCCAGCCCATGTAGAATGCCACATCGTTTGCCAGAAAAGTCTTCACCTGCTCGGGATCCTGGAACAGTGTCGACACGCGTCCGTAGTTGGTCCCCATGTCGCTGAATCGATCATTGACCTGTTTGGCGCCGACGGATCGGTATAAACGCATGCCGGCCTTCACGCGCTCATAACCCTCCATCATCGAGTACGCCTGCAGGCCGGTATACCGGATGTTGAGCAGCTTGGCGCGCGCCGGATCGGTCTTACTTACCCGCAAGTACTCGTCGTATACCCGCAGTGTGAACTCGGTACGCGATCGGGGGATCTCTTTGATAAAGTCGAACGATTCCGTATACCAGCCGTGGTTCGGATCTTCGGAGATGCGCAAATACGGCTCCGTCATGCCACGCCAAGTGTCGGGAATGGGGCCGAGGTGGCCGATGTAGGCCTTGTACGTCTTGAGAAATAGCGGGCCATCCTGGAGAGATTCGACCGCTGCGAGGTTCGCGACTGTGTGCCCGCGGAAACCCCAGGCGCCGAGTTGTCCTGGGATAAGGAGAATTACACAACCAGCCCCCGCCAGCGAACGACGAAGTGAATTCAGAGTCAAAACAGTCATGAGGCCCGCCTTTCCGTTTTATCCGCTAGAGATCGCCGGAGCGTTCATGAACCAACCCCACTACCGCAGGTTAGCTGCACACGTGTTCCCAACTGATTCGCAAATCACTTATACAACGAGCCTCCGGGGATGTCAAGAAAGAAATCCCCACATTGGCCTTCGGGCGCGCAGAAAAATACCCTTGTTTTAGCGGGCTTGACGGCTCCGCCGGTGTTAGTGTAGAGTTTCATCATTGCACACGCATTCAGGTGCTTGAGGGGATTTTCCCATGAAACTCGTCTTGTTTCTACTTGTCGGCGCAATACTTCTGCACGCGCAGTTTGAATATGGCGAAATTCTCGGCGTGGTTCGCGACCCGAGCGGCGCAGTAGTCCCAGGCGCTAAGGTTACGCTTCGGAACGTGGAAACGAACGTGGAGCGTTTAGGAACCACCAACGGCCAAGGAGCGTATTCATTCCCTGGCCAGCGCGCCGGCCAGTATGTGGTTCAAACCGAGCAAAGAGGCTTCCGCACTACGAAAACCGAACAGCTTACGCTCCGCACCGGCGACCATTTACGCATCGATGTTCAGTTGGAAACCGGTCAGGTTAACGAACAAGTAAGCGTAAGCGCCGCGGCTACCGTTCTCGAAACAGATACTAGCTCACTAGGACAAGTGGTGCAGGGCACAATGGTACGCGAGCTACCACTGAACGAACGCGATTATACTCAGCTGGTCTTGCTAGTGCCGGGTACGACGTACAATCCAGCGCAGCGGCTGGGTGGCGCTATCAGCGTAAACGGCAATCGAACACTGCAGAACAATTACTTGCTGGATGGTGTGGACAACAACTCCAATGCCACCAGTTATCGCGGTGAGCGTGCCGACGTCGTGCGCCCATCCGTGGACGCGATCGAAGAGTTCCAGGTGCTCACTAACGCGTACTCGGCCGAATACGGCCGCAGCGCCGGGTCGGTTGTGAACGTTACGATCAAAGGCGGCACGAATCAATTTCATGGAGCTGCCTGGGAATTTTTCCGCAACAATGCCATGGATGCTCATGGCTGGACGCCCACTCTTGGCGGCGTAAAACCTGAGTTGCGATTCAATCAGTACGGCGGCAATGTTGGCGGCCCCATTCGCAAAGACAAGACCTTTTTCTTCGCCAACTTCGAAGGCGAGCGGGATGTCCAAGGTGTGATCTATCAGGCCATCGTGGCGACGCCCGACTTGCAGAGTGGCGACTTTTCGCACGTTTCACCGCAATTGTCCGCAGCTCTGAAAGTGATTCCGAACGACCCAACCACCGGTGCGCCCTTTCCGAGCAATATGATTCCGAAGAGCCGCTGGAGCGCGCCATCCATACGCATCCTCTCCTACCCTCAATTCCCGCAGCCGACTCCGACGGCTCTGATTCCCATCGCCGGCACCTACATCAATACGGTCGGCAACACCACGCGCTCGGACAAGGGCGATATGCGTATCGATCAATACATGAGTTCAAGGTGGCGGCTGTTCGGGCGGTATAGCATCTCAGACATCGCGATCTTCCGGCCCGCGCCATTTAAAGGTTACGCCGAAGGATCCAATAACGATCAGTTCGGGACCAGCCCGATTCGTGGCCAGAACGCCGTAATTGGAAACACAATCACGTTGAGCCCGACCACAATTCTGGAGGTTCGGACTGCGTACACTCGCATGGCCGGGCAGGTGTTTCCCCCGAACTTCGGATCGCCGAGCTCCACCGAACTCCTGGGCATTCCGAATATGCCTTCTGGCTCGAACATCAATGCCGGGTGGCCGAAATTCAACATCGCCGGACTGAGCGCTTTCGGAAGCACAACTTCGCAGCCCCAATTCCAGATTCCGAACGTGTACATCGCCAGTGGAACCTTGTCCATGCAGCGCGGCGCGCACAATATTCGATTCGGTTTCGAAGGGCAATTTATTCAGACGGCGATTCTGGACGTCTCTGCGCTCCGGGGCACCTTCAATTTCATCCAGACCACACCGGGCTCGACTGCCGGCCTCACCGGTAATTCCTGGGCGGATTTTCTCATCGGCCACCCTAACTCTTACACCCAGACTTCGTTCGTGGAACTCTACAACCGCAAGTGGCTAATGGCTGGATTCCTCCAGGACGATTACCACATTCTTCGGAACCTGACATTGAATCTTGGGGTGCGCTATGAGTACAGCACGCCGATTGTGGAAAAGAACAATGACTTGGCTAATTTCAACCTAAACACCGGCCAACTGGTGTTTGCCAAAGACGGTAGTATCTACAACCGTGCCCTGGTAAATGCGGATCGCAACAACTTTTCGCCGCGCGTGGGTTTGGCTTGGACAGCGGCGTCAAAATTGGTGGTGCGCTCCGGCTATGGGATCTTTTACAATCTGACTAATCGACAAGGGCGTGAAGGCCTGCTGGGCGAAAACCCACCCTTCATCTACGATCTCACGCGCGTCATCCCTGGAAGTGCGACTCCCATCACGTTGGATAGCGGCCCGCCGCCGAATTTCTCCCAGACTGCCAAAACCACCGATGAGAGCCTACGTGGCGACGATCCGAATCTGAAAGACGGTTTTGTCCAACAGTGGAACCTGACGTTGCAGTATGAGCTGGCCAGGAGTCTGGTTTTTCAGGTCGGGTACGTCGGAAATCGCGGTCTACATTTGACCCGCTTCTGGAACGCGAACCAAGCAGCCTTGCCTGGCGGTTCCGCCACTCTGCTGGTCCGTAGGCCATATCCGCAGTATGGCGACATCGAGTACATGGATTCGGGCGGCAGCAGCTTCTATAACGCGCTCCAGACCCGTTTAGAGAAGCGCTTCGGTTCCGGAATGAGTTTCCTGCATTCCTTCAGCTACGGACGTGGCACGGATAACACGGCAGCCTGGAATGACGTCAATGGAAATATTTATCCTCAGAACGCATACGACTACCGAAGCGAGAAAGGATTGAGCGCCAACGTCGTGAAGTTCAGTTCGGTCCTCAGTTTGGTTTATGAACTGCCTGTCGGCAAGGGGCGCCGTTTCTTGAGCAATTCGTCACGACTGGCGCAGGCCCTGGTGGGCGGATGGGAAACCGCGACGATATGGAACATGCGTTCGGGACTTCCGGTCTCGATAATTAGCACGTCGTGCTCGAATTGCCAGCTCGGGGGCGACCGGGCTCAACGAGCCGACGTGGTTCCCGGCGTCAGTTCCAGCTTGTCCAATCCCACAGCCAGTCAGTGGTTCAACGTGAAAGCCTTCGCAGCGGCTGCCGGTGCGTTCGGAACGGCCGGCCGCGACACAATTTGGGGACCGCCATTAAGGCAGTGGGACGTGAGCTGCTTGAAGAGTTTCATCATTTCGGAGCGCAGGCAGATTCAGTTCCGTGGAGACTTCTTCAACCTCTTTAACAACGTCAGCTATAATCCGCCGGATCCCACGGTGACCAACTCGACTTTCGGCGTAATCACCTCCGCTCTACCGGGAAGGAATATTCAGTTAGCTCTCAAGCTTTACTGGTAGACTGTTTGCGCCAGGCCGACGGTTGGACGCGGCTGCAGGGAATCACTGCAGCCTGTTGCCCGATACGGAATCGAAAAAGTGCAGCTTCGTCTGGTCGAACGAAATCCAAATTTTGGCCTCGATATCGAGACGCACGGTGGACTCTGTCCGGGCCACGATCTTCTTGCGGCCCAGATTCATGAAGACGAACGTCTCATTGCCTAGCGCTTCCGTTATGTAAACACTGGCCGCCGTACCGCCTTCAAACTCCGAAATGGATAGCCTGACATCTTCTGGGCGTATGCCCAACGTTACGCTCTCGTGCCCGTTACACCGGGACAAAACTTCCCATCCCAGAGGAAAAATAAGGTCCGGGCTGACAAACTTTCTATCCGAACGATCTAGCTTACCTTCCAAGAAGTTCATGCTGGGACTTCCCATGAATCCCGCGACAAATATATTTGCGGGGCGCTGGTAGATGTTAATCGGCGTGTCAAACTGCTGCAACTTTCCTTGATCCATGACCGCCACGCGGTGTGCCAAGGTCATCGCCTCGGCCTGGTCATGAGTCACGTAAAGAGTTGTGGTTCCCAATTCATACTGCAGCCGCTTTAGCTCACCGCGCGTGTAGAGGCGAAGCTTCGCATCCAGATTGGAAAGCGGCTCGTCCATCAGGAAAATGCGGGGCTGGCGCACAATGGCACGCGCCAGGGCAACCCTTTGTCGCTGACCGCCGGAGAGTTCCCTGGGTCTGCGTTGCAACAGCTCTGCAATGCCCAGAAGTTCCCCCACTTTCTGCACACGACCGGGAATCTCACTTCGAGGGATCCGTCTTACTCGCAACGGATACGCAATGTTCTCGGCAACCGTCATGTGCGGATACAAGGCATAGCTCTGGAAAACCATGGCTACGTCGCGATCGCGAGGCGGGACTTCATTCACGCAATTTTCGCCGATGTAGATGCTGCCGCCGCTGACCTGTTCCAGCCCAGCCAGCATTCTCAAAGTAGTAGTTTTTCCGGAACCAGACGGCCCTAAGAGAACGACAAATTCACCGGCTCGAATCTGAAGACTGAGCCGGTCCAACCCCAGAACTGTCCCATATCGTTTGACGACATTGTCATAAGTAACTTTCATGAGTTCATCGTGAGTTCATCGATGAAAACGTTTGCAGAAACAGTGTATCCTAGTGCATGTGTCCCGCGCGGTGTTGAAATATACGGAAGGTTTTATTGAACATCACCAGCAGAAAACCCAAGATTCATATTGCCTCAGCTCCAGTGAGTTGGGGAGTCATGGAAGAAACCGACGTCAGTGTTTGGCCTTCAGCCGGCCAGGTATTGGAAGAAATTTCTGCTGTTGGTTATGACGGCACTGAGCTGGGTCCTTACGGCTTTTACCCAACCAGTAGCGATGAATTGCGCCGTACGCTGGGCACTCACGGCCTGACGCTCACGTCCGCATTTGTCCCGCTGCGCTGGTTCCAGAGCGATCGTTTAGCCGCAGATATCGAGGCTCTCATGACCGTAGTCCATTTGCTGAGCGCACTCGATTGTCCGGTCGTTGTGGTGGCGGACGGAATGGCCTCGCCGGATGAGTCCGCGCCCGATGAATCCGCCTGGAAGACCGCCGCCGGCGCGATGGAGAATGTCGCCCGTCAAGTGCAGCGGATGGGATTACAGATGGTGGTTCATTTGGAGGCCGGCAGTCATCTGGCGACTCCCGATGATCAAGAGCGGCTCTGCTCTTTGACGGACCCGGATCTGGTAGGCATCTGCCTCGATACCGGCCATTACGCCTACGGCTTCGGCCATCCTCGGGATGCGGTCCGGCAATATGGACGTCGTATCCGCTATGTTCATCTCAAGGATGTTGATCCGGCGATCCGCGAGCGAGCGTCTAAAGACGGCCTCGATTTCTACACGGCCGTGAGGTCTGGAGTCTTCACTCCTCTGGGTCAAGGCTGTGCTGCAATCTCGGGCGTAGTGTCCGACTTATTGTCGATCGGCTACGAGGGATGGCTGGTGGCTGAGCAAGACGTGTTGATGCCTCTGAAAAATGGAAACACTCCGCTGGAGAACGCTCGGCAAAGCAGAAGTTTTCTGCGCCAGTTGGGTCTCTGATGACACAGACCCGCGACCGGCTTTCATATCCCACATAGGAATCACTGGATGAAACGCTTACGAGTTGGAGTAATTGGATGCGGAGGAGTGGCCCAAATCATGTGGCTACCGAATCTCCGGCAGTTGGATGAGCAATTTGAGCTGAAGGCTATCTGCGATTTATCACCGGGCTTGACCGAGTCTCTAGGCCAGTACTATAACCTGGCGCGGCAATTTCAGGATTACCGTGACCTGGTTGCGGAGGACCTGGATGTAGTAGTGGTGCTGACTCCCGGCTCGCATGCCGCTCCGGCCATAGCGGCCATGGAAGCTGGCAAACATGTGATCGTGGAAAAACCAATGTGCTTCACGTTGCGGGAAGCTGACGCCATGATTGCCGCGTCAGCACGCTATAAACGCCGCCTGATGGTCGCGTACATGAAGCGTTACGACCCGGGCTACTTGTATGGCCGTGAGCTCGTCCGTTCCATGCGCGGACTTCGTTATATCCAAATCAATGTGCTGCATCCTTCCGAGCCGCAGTACTTCGCCCATCACCGCATTAAGCGCTTCAACGATGTTCCCCAAAGCACACTAGACGCTCTTCAACGCGAGGCGGACGAGTTGGCCATGGAAGCGATCGGACCTGTTTCAGAAAAGTTGCGTTTTCTGTACCTGGATGTCTTCCTGGGCAGTATGATCCACGATATAAATGCGCTGCGCGGCGTGCTCGGCTGTCCGGATCGGTCTCTCTTTACGACGATGTGGCCGGACGACGTGACATATCCCACAATCAGCACCGTGCTGGAATACACACGAGGGCCGCGAGCTGTTTTTACATGGTCCTATCTCAGCGACTTGCGCGATTATTTTGAGGAGCTGGCATTCTTGGGAGAGGAGTCGCGAGTCCGTATCCAATTCCCTTCGCCGTTCCTGAGACACTTCCCGACACCGGTCGAGGTCCAGGGAATGGAGAACGGCGCCGAGTGGCGCAAACGCGTCAACGTCTCGTTCGCCGAGGCATTCAAGGAGGAACTATTGCATTTCCATCAATGTGTAACCACCGCTCAAGAGCCGCTCACCGATGCCCGAGACGGCAGAGAGGACATCGTGTTTCTGCAGAAGATCGTCGCCGCGGCGTCGCCTGAAGGCTTGGGCGGGGAGGCTGCCCGATGAAGATCGGATTGTTCACCGACGGTTTGGCGCACCTTCCGTTCAATGAAGTACTGGCGAAGTCTGCCAGCCTGGGCGTGCAAGCGGTCGAGATTGGAACCGGCAATTTCTCCCCGGCGCCGCACTGCGATCTCGATCGACTGCTGAGCGACTCGGCCGCGCGCCAGATATTTCTGAAAACTATTACATCGCACGGTCTTCAACTCGCCGCGCTCAACTGCAGCGGAAACCCGATTCACCCCAACCAGCAGCGGGCCCAGCAGGCGGCCGAGATAACTCGCAAGACGATCCAACTGGCCGGGCGGCTTGGGGTGGAGCGCATCGTTTGCATGACCGGCTGTCCCGGAACTCCGGAAGGTGATCGCTATCCCAACTGGGTAGTCGCTTCCTGGCCCGAGGATTTCCTGGAACTTCTGGAGTGGCAGTGGCGCGAACGCGTCATTCCCTTTTGGAGTAAAATGGCGGAGCTCGCGAAAACCGAGGGCGTGAAGCAGTTGTGTTTCGAGTTGCACCCCGGCATGTGCGCCTACAATGTGTCGTCATTTAATCGCCTGCGGAGCGCGATTGGTCCGGTCATCGCAGCGAACCTCGACCCCAGTCATTTCTTTTTTCAGCACATGGATCCGCTGGCGGTGATCCGGACTCTGGGTAATGCGATCGGCTATGTTCACGCTAAGGATGCTCGCGTGGAGCCCTACAATCTGGCTGTCCAAGGAGCATTGGATATACAACCCGGGAAACCTGTTCGCGATCTCGTCTGGGCTTACCGAACGCTGGGCTACGGTCACGGAACACAGTTCTGGGCGGACTTCGTCTCAGCGCTACGTTCGGTTGGTTACGACGGAGTGCTATCCATCGAGCATGAAGATCCGTTGATGGACGGCGAAGAAGCCATTGGGCGCGCTGTGGAGCTTTTAAAGAATACGGCTTTGTTTGGTCCTCCGTCTATTGTTCCCGGCGGTCCACCAGCGTATTGAAACCGGAGAGCTGAACACGTACTAAACCATGACTCGCAGGCGATTCGTTCAAAATTCTGCGGCAGCGGCGATGGCTGGCGGCGCGGTTGGCGCCCTATCGCACTGTGGAGGCAACGCCACCTCGAACAATCGTGGCCAAATCACCTTTGGAAGTTACGCAGATCCTGCTCTGGACATCTTGAAGGAAGTCTTTCTCCCGGAATTCGAGCGCGACACCGGAATCCGCACGGAATGGGTAGAGGCCGATTTTTCGGGCTGGTTCCAAAAGGCCCTGAACGATGGCCAAACCAGGGCCGGGGCATTCGATATTTACGTGATGGATGATTTGTGGGTTCCTCGGTTTGCTGGAGCGTCTTATCTGGCGAACATAGACGAACTAGGCTTTCAAGCCGATCAGGACTTTGTCCCCGCTGCACTCGACCTCGGTTTTTGGCCGCCCAAGACCGGGCTGCGCCAGCCTGGCATCGATCCTAAAGCAAGGTCGGTCTTGTACGCGCTGCCTCTTATCAGCGATCTTCAGCTGCTTTTCTATCGCAACGACATTTACAGCCAAGGCTCCCCGAAGACGTGGGGTGAGATCTTGCAAGTGGCGCGCGAAAGATCGGATCCTGCGCGGCGTCAGTATGGGTGGGTCACACGTGGAGTTAAGGGCAACCCCATCGTAAATTCCTACTTCGTACTCTTGCACGCTTTCGGCGGCGAGATGTTCGGAGAAAGCTGGAAGGTCGTTTTCAATAGCCTGCAGGCTGTCGAGGCGTTGGAATTTTATCTGAGCTTGCTGGCTTATGAGCCTCCGGGAGTCGCTGAGTTTGATTCGGACCAGGAAGGTGCGACGCTATTACAGGGAAATGCTTTTGCGGCCACGATGTGGACCGGCTGGTGCGGACAGACGGATGATCCGGCCCGCTCCCGCGTCGTCAACAAGATCAACTTCGATGTTCCTCCCAAGCAAGTCAAGCAGGTCGCCAAGCTGGGATTGTTCATGGCGGGAATTGCGGCCTCAGCCCCCAATAAAGCGGGAGCCCAAGAATTTCTCAAGTGGTTCAGCAGCCCTTCCGTTCAATTGCGGTTTGCACGGAACGGAGGAATACCGTTTAAGCTGAGTGCGTTTCAGGACGAGGAGGCGCGCAAGAAATCCCGGTGGCTGGATGCCATTCTGAAATGCCTGGCTTGTGGAGTTCCATCTCCGCGTACTTCAGACTGGTCGAAGGTAGAAGACATTTTGGGTACCGAACTCAATCGCGCGCTGCTGGAACGGGGGAAGGCCAAGCAACACCTCGACGCCGCAGCGGCCGAAGCCACGGCCTTCCTCAAAGGCGCAGGTTACCCCAGTGGATAGCTCACTGGAATTGAAGCGCCCACCAGAGGCTCCCCTCCTGCGGCGACACCGCTGGGCCAGACTGCTACCCGTGGCCCTGGTCGCACCCACGGCACTGTTTGCACTGGCGATAACGGTCTTGCCTCTGGGCTATTCCGTCGTGACCAGCCTCCAGGAATTCCGGCTCGGCCAACCTCCCGCCTTCGTGGGCCTGCAGAATTATCAGAACCTGCTGCACGATGTCAATTTCAAGAACTCGCTGGGAACGACTCTGGTTTTCACCATTACCGCAACCGCAGCAGAGTTCGTGCTAGGGCTGATGTTGGCGATGCTACTCAAAGACGAGTTTCCTTTTCAAGGAATCATTCGCTCCAGCCTGATCGTCCCCATGGCAATTGCACCGGTCGTGGTCGGAATCATTTGGCGATTACTGTACAACGCCGACGTGGGACTCTTCAGTTTTGCGGTTCAAACGGTTACTGGGAAGAGCATTAGCGTCCTCTCCAGTGCCACTCTGGCGCTGCCCGCACTCATTGTCGTTGATATTTGGGAGTGGACGCCATTTATGTTTCTGCTCTTACTGGCTGGAATCCAGTCGCTGCCGCAGGAGCCTTTCGAGGCAGCCCGCATGGACGGAGCCGGTCCGTGGAATATCTTCGTTCATTTGACATTGCCGATGCTTCGTCCGGTGATCGTGGTGGCGCTCATGATTCGCGCTTTGGATGCATTCACCGTTTTCGACCAGGTCTTCGTCTTGACTCAGGGCGGGCCAGGCACTGCGACAGAGGTCGCAACTCTGATGATCTATAAGACAGCCTTTCGCTTCTCGCAATTCGGCTATGGAGCGTCGATGGCGATTACTCTGCTTATCCTCGTCATGGTTTTCTCGGCCGCGGTGACACGCGCGTTCAGAGGAACTGTCTAATGCCCAGCTTTAGAGCCCGGCAAAGGCTTTGGCTTCTGGCGCGCGTGGCAATGATTAGTCTGGCGTTGATCATCGCACTGCTGCCGGTCTACTGGATGGTGAACACATCATTGAAGACCCAGGTGGAGGTGTTTACGGCGCCGCCCACTTTGTGGCCGCAGAATCCGACGCTGGAAAACTATGTCAGCCTCTTTGTCCGGCGTCGCATGGGTAGCTATTTGTTGAATAGCATAATCATCGTGGGAACCGCCGTCTTCCTGTCCCTCGTCATTGGCTCGCTCGCGGGCTATTCCATGGCGCGCTTCGCCAAGGATCAAGCGCAACAAAAGCTCAACATGTGGGTCCTGGTTCCGCGCATGATTCCTCCCGTCGCGCTGGTGGTGCCCTTGTTCCTGATTCTGCAGCACCTCGGCTTGATCAATAAGCAGCTCGGACTCATTCTCGTATATACGGCCTTCAATTTGCCCTTTGTGGCTTGGATGATGCGCTCTTTCTTTAAAGAGATTCCTATCGATCTGGAAGAAGCCACCATGGTGGATGGCGCCAGTCGGCTGCGATCCTTTTGGGATGTAGTGCTTCCGTTAGCTGCGCCCGGACTGGTGGCAACCTCGATTTTCTCGCTGCTCATCACCTTCAACGAGTTCTTCTTTGCCCTCATCCTTACATCCACACCGGCAGCCGCAACCTTGCCAGTCGGCACGGCCGCATTGATCGGGAAAACCCAAACGCTCTATGGTGAAATGGCTGCCGCGGGCGTGGTCGCGTCCGTTCCGCTGGTAATCTTTGCTTTGCTAGTCCAGCGACACCTCGTCCGCGGGCTGACTATGGGCGCGGTGAAATAGTTGGTTCATGATGCGTCGGCATCGAGCAAGGATGTGATGTCACAAGGTTCGCGCAAGCTTAACACTCCTGTGCGCGGAAACGCGTTTCAACCAAAGAAAAACTGAGACATTCTGCGCTCATCGTGACACCGGGCGAATGGAATCCTGGCCTATCGTTCACCATTAATGCGTCCAATTTCAATTTCACGCTGCGATACGTTCGTAACCATGATGGAGGCCGCCGAGTTCTGGAATTTCTGCGATCCTGCCCTGCTTCATAACCTGAAGGTCTATTGGGAAAAGCTTTTCGAATGCAAGGTGAGGGCGCGGTTGGTGGTAGAAGCCGAAAGTAGGTGGCCAACGTCCTCGCTAGATGCCGAGAGTTCAAGATGATGAAATGGTTCAGACATTGCCTTGGCCAGGCGCATCTCCGCCTGTGCCGCTTGCAGGGTTAAGCCTGGACTCAGCCGCCCGACAGCAAGAACCCGGGATGGTTCCCCGTTCGGGCGGCATGGGTTTAACGAATGGTCCCAGGGGCAACCAGCAATCCACACGCGCCGGAAAACGCATTAGGTGCTACGCTGTCGCTCGAGGGTGATCAATTTGGTAGCAAGGAACCGGAAATGGAGCCTCCGGAGTACGCCTTTCGACTAAGGGCCCTTTTCGTGTTCGCGGTTCCGGAGTATACAAACTTGGGACGTCCCAGAAACCAAATCTCGAATGTCTGACGCAACATTCCTGTTCGCCACCCACAACACCTGGAGCGTAAACCGGAAGAACATTCAAGGGATCATCCGCCATGGTGAGAATTCGGGCCACCTCCGAAGCGCATCTGCCGCCCACCGTGCAGTCTTGTCAGTGTGGCAAGCAGTGCACGAATCAGGCATCTTCGTAGGCTCGACTACCGCGGGTGGGATGAAACGGAAGGTGTGGGCGTGCACCTTGACGTCCGCGATCGTGGGCTGGATCTTCGGCATATGGCAGCCAATGCACTCGCTACCCGCGGAACCTGGGGCATGATGCGTGTGCCGCGCAATTTCCGCGGGCCGTGGACCATTGGGGGATGCCGGGCCGTGGCACTGCAAACAGAGGACGGAGGACGGCTTGAGAAGATCGGCATTGTTCTCGGTGCCGTGGACATCGTGGCAACTGAAGCAGGTCACGCCGTGCGTGTACATCAAACTGGTAACGAAATCATTTCCTTGCATGCGGTTTCCGCTTCCAGTGCCATCCGGATAATAAGCGGATTCGACGCCTGCTGCGTGACGGTCGTCGAACGTCCAGAATTGTCTTAGACTCATGCCGGGCCGAAATCCCACTGGCCAGGCATAATTCCGTCCTTGAATCGGGTTCAGTGCGGATTCGCCAATCGAGTGGCACTGAATGCAAACATCGTTGGCTTTGACATAATCAAGGCGAGCGGGATTTACAATATTCGCGCGCGAAGGGCGCCTGGCGTGTTCGCTCCCGGGGCCGTGGCATTTTTCGCATCCCACGTTCCATTCAGTGACGGTCTTGGTGCGAATGTCGTAGTTGACTGAATGACATCCATCGCACTCTTGTCCAGTCGGCTGCTGAATATGGGCGTAAGGGCGCCACGCCTGGTTAGTCACGTCCCATGTTGCCGGCAGCGGGAAGTAGTCGTCGCCAAACTTGCGAAAATATCGCTGTTTGAACTTACCACCGTAAACGAAAGCGATATCGTCGATGCCGAAGGTTCGTAGCGGGTCGGGCTTTTTGAAGTCGGGAAGGATTACTTCGGGCCGTAGTTTGGGGTCGGTGAGGACGTTGGCCATCCGTGTCCGGCTCCAGCGGGCCCACGTTGCTTGGTGACAGGTTTTGCAGGCCGGTGAACCAACGTAGCTCGCGCCATCTGGCGTCTGGCCGGGGATGCGTACAGTGATTGCTATTGCGGCGAACCATAGAAAACGGCGGGCTTGCATGATAATGGATCCTTTCTTTACTTCCGGAAAGTCCAGCGAAGCTTGACTGTTAGAGCATTCTTAGCCGACAAGATGTCGACATCATTGCGACTCAAGACGAGGCGTTCCCAGTTACGATTCCAAACAACGAACAGATCATTGCCCGGCTTGATCGTCCACCGGAGACGCAGGTTATTCCCAAGGCTTTGCGACTGGGTATCGTACTGGAAGAAGCTGGTCACAATCAGATTGGGATGGAATGCGCACGCCAGATTGAATTGCATGAGGCGCTGGACAAAGTTCCCTTCCCGAAGTGTCCCGAAATTCTGGTCGATCGAAGCGCCCGCTTGCCAGTGCCCGTCATGTCCCGTGAACCGCAGGTAGTCGGACTGCTGCAGGAGCCGGCCGTCGTAAAAGCTGCCGAACCATGTTGTGGTTCCGAATTCCCAAGCGCGGTGGTCGGATGATTGGAATTCCCCGCGGAACCGGTTGAATCGGTAGGACCCTACGGGCAGGGTCACGCCGGGGGAAATCTCAAATGGCAGAGGCAGAAGCTCGAACTGGGGCTGAAATGCGAATTCAAAACGATCGCCGGATTCGAGGCTTATGTTCACGGGGGCCCAGGTAAGGCCCCACGACTCAGTTTGGCCATGCCAATTACTAACGTGATAGTAGCTGTGTTCAAAGAAGGCTTGACGGATCCAGCGCAGGCGACTTTGCTTACTCGGTCGCGGCTTGATCCTGCATGCGGCGTCGAGTTTTCGTATCCCCGGACGCGGCAGGAACCCGAGGCCGGGGTTGAGGGCTTCACCAAACTGGTTCAGCGCCGTGAAGCAATCCAAAAGATCGTTGGGATAGTCAACGATGTAGCCCCAGCCTGTCCGGTTTCCTCGTGCGCCGTCGCCGCGGGTGAAAGCGGTCCAGCCAGCCAGTTGAAAATTCTTCCTGCCAAAAAGCTCCGAAGTGCGGAACGAGCCGTCCAATCCGATGAGCGCGTTGCTGTGGATACCATCCGGGTTGCCGTGGGTAACGATCGACCCGATGCGGAGCTTTCGAGTGAAATCGTATGAAATGCGCCCAGCGAAAAGATTTGTTTGCGGCACAATGGACGAAGTGGTTGGTGAAAAGGCCGTGCGGGTCTCGACGTCAAGCATGCCTACACTCCATTTCCCCACGCGCCCAATCAGCTTGAGGCCGCCATCGATAGGGATCTCGTCTCCCTGGTAGAGACCAATATTTCGGCTGAAGAAAGGAATGAAGTCGTCTTCCAGTCCAAACCCAAATTCGAACTGGTTCGCGCCTTCCAGAAAGAACGGACGCTTCTCGGGATAGAACAGCGGGAAGCGAGTCACATTGAGCTGGAGTGAATCCACTTCAGCTTCAGCAAAATCCGTATTCAGCGTGAAGACCGCCGCTAGTTGTGAGGTGATCCGCCATGTGATGTCGGCGCCAACCTGACCCTGCCAGGCGTAGGCGGGCCGTCGAAAATCTGTCTGTGCGCGCCCGGTAGTGTACGGGCTCACCTCAATGCCGCGACCCTGGTCTAGGCCCTTGATATTGAGCAGCGAGCCCGCGCGGCTGAGATCAAAGAAAAACGCGTCTAGTGTTGGCGAAGCCCAGCGTAGCGCAGTGTGATCCCGAGCGATCCTGCGCTCAAAGTTCAAGCCCCAAGTCGTGAGGCCCTTTGTGAAGCTTAGTGTATCTGCCGGAATCTCGAATTCTGCCGACCATCCGGTTGAGGTCCTGGCGGTTCGCGCATCCCAGACGCCGTCCCAATCGAGTTTGGCTTCCTCGCGCCCTGCAATCAGTCCGTCCGCGCGAGCTCCAGCTTCGTTGACTCGGAAGAAATATCCGGTGCGTTTGTCTCCGGAGGTATCGAGAACGATGGATACGGTGTCATCGCCGTCCATTGGGCCGTCGCGTCGCATGGTGTGGATAGTAATCAGCTGTGGGTCGGGATCGATACATTCGAAGCCGAAGTACAGCTTGTTGTCTTGGATAATCACTCGTACCCTGGTTTTATAGGGTGTCGACTCGCCGGGACGAGGCGACTGCTGGACGAGCTCGGCGACCGTAGTCGCTTCCAGCCACGCGGGCTCATCCAGCAGACCATCCAACTTGATCGGCGCGTTTGGAAACGATGCGGAGATGGAGGGAGCCGGAACATTTTGCCCCGATACAAGCGCGGTAATGGCCAGGCAGATCATTGAAAGTTCCAAAACCGTCGCAGGCCCGTGGATCACAGTGTCGAGTATCGGGGATGAACCTTAAGGTGATCTTAGGGAAATGGGTCGATTACGAAAAACGCCTTCAGGTAATCCTAAGGTGAGTCTGGCAGACTGGTACGGAGCGAAAAGGAAGTCATGCGGATTCTGGTGGTCGAAGACGACGCACGAATGGCTGATCTGCTCAAACGTGGCCTTACCCAGGACCGCCATTTCGTGGAGGTGGCTGGCGACGGCCCGAGCGGGCTGGAGAAAGCCAGGAGCCAACCTTACGACACCATCGTGCTGGACGTCATGCTCCCGGGTTTGGATGGACTGGGAGTGGCCCGCAAGCTTCGGAGCGGAGGAATTCAAACGCCTATCCTGATGCTCACCGCGCGTGATAGCGTACCTGATATCGTTCGCGGTCTGGATATCGGCGCCGACGATTACCTCACCAAACCGTTCTCGTTCGAGGTGCTCCGAGCTCGCCTCCGTGTCATGGCTCGTCGCGCCGGAACTGAATCGGCACAGATTCTGCAGGTAGCGGATCTCACGGTTGCCACCGGCACACACCATGTGCGGCGCGGCGGCAGGCTGATCCTGTTAACACCCACCGAGTACGTGCTCTTGGAATTCCTGATGAAACGCGCCGGCCGCGTGGTCTCACGGTACGCCCTTATCGAGGCTGCTTGGGGCGGAGAGCAGGAAGTCAGCAACAACACCCTGGACGTGTTCATCTTTCAACTGCGTACAAAACTGGAGGCGGGCGGAGCCGCGAGACTACTGCAGACGGTGCGTGGCTTCGGTTACGTATTGCGTGAGCCCGAGATTACTTGAAGCTCAGATCGATCCGCGTACAATTGACCGCCTGGTACCTGGGGGTTCTGGCCGTTGGATTGGGTGTTTTTAGCGTAAGCAGCTGGTATGGTCTGCGGACGATCGCCTTCCGCACAGTTGACGAAGAACTGGAAGACCGCATCCATGATGTGGAGAAGTTTCTGGAGCAAGAGGATCAAACCCGCAGCCTGAGCGAATCCGGTGCGAAGCTGCGCGAGCGCTCTCAGTTCACCCCTGCCGCGGATCTGCTGCAGGTTGCGGATGAGCATGGAAATTGGCTGTACCGTTCGCCTGCCTTGGAACACAGCGGCGTCACGGTTCGACCATTAGCCCAACTCGGTGCGCAACCGGTATTCGAGGTTCTGACCATGCAAACAGAGCCGGTTCGTTTCGCCACGGCCCGCGTGGACGTCAGAGGCCACAGCTGGGTAGTGCAGACTGCTGAGTCCCTTCAGGAGCTCAGCGAGGAGCTCAACCGCTTCGATGTGCTGCTGCGGTGGCTCATACCGGGACTATTGGGCTTGGCCGGCGTGGGTGGCTACTGGATCAGCCGGAGAGCCCTGCAGCCGGTGGACCGCGTCACCGCGGCGGCGGAGTCAATCAGCATCCACAATCTGGGGGGACAGCTTTCGGTGCCCCGATCGGGCGATGAATTGCAGCGGTTGTCGGAGACTTTGAACCGCATGTTGGGGCGGCTAAACGAATCGGTGCAAAGGATGTCGCAGTTCACTGCGGATGCCTCTCATGAGTTGCGCGCGCCGGTGGCGCTTATACGCACGACAGCTGAATTGGCCATTCAGAGCGAGCGGTCGGGCGCCGAGGCACGCGACGATATGCTGACAATTCTGACGGAAGCCGAACGCGTCAGCAGGTTGATTGACAGTCTGTTGTTATTGGCGAGGGCCGACGCAGGCGAAGATGGCTTGCAGCGCGAATTGACCGACCTCCCTGCCATTCTCCGCCAGGCAGTAGAACAGTGCCGTGCACCGGCGGCCGAGAAGAACATTCAATTGGACAGCCTTCCTGGCGATCAGTCGATAGCCGTCATAGGCGATGCGGAGGCAATGCGGCGGCTGTTCTTCATTCTCATCGACAATGCCGTCAAGTACACGCCGGATGGCGGACAGATCGACGTGCGGTTGGAAATGACCGGGGAGCGCGCGATCGTCAGCGTCACCGACACCGGAATTGGAATCGCGGACACGGAACTTCCGTACATCTTTGACAGATTCTGGAGGGCGGACAAAGTCCGCTCACGAGGCATGGGTGGCGCTGGTCTCGGCCTGTCGATAGCGCGATGGATTTCGGAACAGCATCAGTGGGAAATCAAGACAGGAGCGGGTCCCGGGGGTGGTAGCCAGTTCACTGTTACTATTCCGCGCGCATACCTCGGTGGTCACCTGGCTAAAAATCGGAGCTCGAATGCCCCGCGAAGTCGCGACCGCGATGCGGGTGATTCCCAATAGCCAAATGTCCTACTAGCGGTCTCTGGTCTGTACAGCCCGGTCTCGTACGCGGTTAGTCATCGTGAGCGCTAGATTGGTTTATGAACGGCGATCGGCGCGACCGAACGCGACATTCATCGAATGATCCTTCAAGAAGCGGCCCTCCTGGGCTTGCCGGCGCCGCGCTGGGCAGTTGTTTAGCGGAGATAGCTCAGCCCTTGGTATCGCGCTTTGCATAGGACGTCTCCATCCCGGTTCGGTCGGCGGTTATCACGACAGGACTTCTGGTTGTGTTAGTGACGCTGGCTGCTTGGCTGCCGGCGAGGCGCGCCGTGAAGAGCATCGAGATTCGAGCATCCGGCCAACTCGATCTAGTATCGGATGGCGAGAAAAGATTGATCTCTTGTTCGGCATCCGCCCCTTGCCGAACAGACGGATCGGTCGCCCATGCGGCTGGCAAACTCAAAAAGCGTCAGTACAAAGCCCATTCCAATATAGATAAAGAAGGAAACCACCCCGTGGATTCGCAATTCAACTCACGGCTAGCGGCTCAACGCGGTTGCACTTTCGGTGAATCCTCGGTGATAAGCAGCTTCTGGTTGGAGCGAACGTCTTTCCATTCCTGAATTGATCCTGCCGGCCAGCGGACTTCCAATCGATCCACTGATGAGGCCTGCCCCAGTCCGAAGTACAGGGTCATATCATTTTGTGAATAATAACTGCCGCCGCTCATGACTTCATCCATCTGGCGATGCTCACCGGATTGTACCGTGACGCGCGCGCCGATCGCGCTCCGGTTCGATTTGGTTCCGACCAGGGTTATGGAAAGGAAATTTTGCCGCTCTTCCTGATTCTTCAGCAGGCTCGGTGTCGAGTTCATATTCACGATCACAATTTCCGGCCGGCCATCGCCATCCAGATCGCCCACCGCCAGCCCGCGCGCTGGGCGTGGAGTCTGCAGAGCAGGTCCGGATTGTTCGGTGATGTCCGCAAACCTGCCGTTTCCGAGGTTGCGATAGACCAGCGTCTTCTGCAAATACCGGTCTCCCACGGGTGCGTGTTCAACTTCCGGATAGACATGCCCGTTCGCAATGATTAAGTCCTTCCATCCATCGTCGTCGAGATCGACAAAAGCGATTCCCCACCCCAGCAGGTGGTGCGTGGAAAGACCGGAGTACTGCGACACGTCCGTAAAAAACTTGCCGGTTTCATTCTTGAATAGAGACGGCAGGTCACCTGAAAAATTTGTCTTTGCGATATCCAGAAATCCATCGCCGTTGTAATCGGCCACGGCCACCCCCATGCCCGCCTGAAGCTGCCCATCGAAGTTGTAAGCGACTCCCGCCGCCACCGCTTGCTCTTCGAACGTGCCATCCTTGCGGTTATGGTAAAGCAAGCTGGGCGTCATATCGCAAGCGACGTAAATATCCGGCCAGCCGTCGTTGTCGAAATCCGCCGCCGCAACGCCTAATCCATATCTCCCGCCCGGTTTCAGGATTCCGGCCGTGGCCGAAACGTCAGAAAAGGTTCCGTCCCCGTTGTTGTGATAGAGGACGTTGTGCCCAAGCGGAAGGCCGCGCGGTCCGCACATCACCGGCAGTCCCTTCCACTCGCAAAACTGATTGGTTCCAGGTTTAGGAGTGGTCGTCAGGTTTAAGTCGACATAGTTGGACACGAACAGATCCAGCCATCCGTCACGATCATAGTCCACAAAGGCGCATCCGGCGCCATAACGAACTCCGGCCGTAGGAAGCCTAGCCTCCGCCGTCGCATCCTGGAACTTTCCCTCGCCCAGATTTTTATACAAACGGTTGTAACCGTAATAAGTGACCAGCAGGTCTGGCTTACCGTCATTGTTGTAATCCCCGACGCAGACTCCCTGCCCCCATCCTTCCAGCGTGAATCCGGCATCGCGGGAAACCTCCATGAACTTGCCGTGGCCCTCGTTATGGTACAGCTGTGAAGTGCGGGGCGGCCCTTGCCCTGGTCCCGCCAGAGTGGTGCCATTGACTATGAAAATGTCGTTGAGGCCATCGCCGTCGTAGTCCAGAATCGCCACGCCATTCCCGGTTGTTTCAAGGATATAGTCCTTCTTCTCCGGACCGCCCGAGGTGTTCGAGCGCGTCAGGCCCGATTCCGCTGCGAGGTCCACCAGTCGAACCCGATTGGGAGCAGTGGCGCATATCGCGATCGTAGCCGTAATAGCCCAAACCGAACGCCTTCGAAGGAGCTGCCCGGTCGAAGCTCTAGTTGTCATATGAAACACACTTCTTGGTCTCGGGGTCAGTGTGAAAAGCCCTGGAACTTTGCCCAGCCAGTCTCCCATGCAAAGCTTTGATGCAAAAAAGACTTGACCAAATGTGACACCCAGCGTTATTCTAACTGAAAACGTTTCCACAGTGCGTGGAGATGTTCGCAGGGACCAAGTACGCAGTCTCAGTTGGGGAGGCCTCAATGAACCGAGCCGTTCGATTCGCATGTACACTCCTGTTTATCTCCGCCTGCCTTTTCGCGCAGCGAGATCTGGGAACCATAACCGGCACTATCACCGATCCCCAGGGATCTGCTGTGCCTCACGCCAGGGTCACCATCACCGAAGATGCTACAGGTCTCAGTTATACGGTGGAGACGGGCGACACGGGCGATTATGTACGGCCTGCTCTCAAGCCTGGAACTTACACCGTGACTGCGGAGGCCACTGGTTTCCGGCGCATTGCTCAGCAGAACGTCGTGGTCAGTGGCGGCGATCGAATCGGCGTATCGTTGACGCTGCCGGTCGGCGATGTTACGCAATCGGTTCAAGTCGCGGCCGAAGCGCCCATCCTTCAAACTGAAAGCACAACGCTAGGCGCGACGCTCAATTCTCAAACACTCTCCGAGATTCCATTGGGAGGCCAGCGGATCTTCAGCTACCTGGCGCGGCTCTCACCCGGCGTACTGCCGGCGGAGAATGGTGCGCGCGACGCAGTGGGTGGCGGTTTTTCAGCAAACGGTGTCCGGTCGAACGGCCAGAATAACTTCCTGCTCAACGGCGTCGATAACAACGTAAATGTAATCGACTTTCTGAATCAGACTTCGTTCGTGATCGGCCCTTCCGTAGAGGCGATCGGCGAGATGCAGATTCTGACTAGTGGATACAACGCGGAGTACGGGCGTGGCGCCGGTGGCGTGGTCAACGTGAACCTGAAGTCGGGCACCAATGAGGTTCATGGCGTGCTGTTTGAGATTCTTCAGAACGACAAACTCAATGCGAACCGCTGGGAGTATAACAAAGCGGGCAGCCTGCGCGGTCCATTCAAGCAGAACCAATTCGGCGCTGCGGCGGGCACTCCCATCATCAAGAACAAGCTGTTCCTTTTTGGCGACTATCAGGGGACTCGCATCCGGTCGAGCGGCGGCTCAATTCAGAATCTCGGATACGGCGGGTTCTACACCATCCCCACTCAGGCGATGGTTCACGGCGATTTCTCGAGTTTGTTAGGCGGCGTGATCGGTACCGACGCGATGGGCAACCAGATCCGGCAAGGGCAGTTGTACGATCCAGCAACACAGACGACTGTGAATGGGCAGGTGTATCGCCAACCGTTCGCGAATAATATGATTCCCATGAGCCGCTTCGATCCTGCGGCAGCTAAGATCATGTCGCTCTATCCGGCCACCAATCAGCCAATTCCTATCGGAACTTTTCCCCAAAACGACTACTTCGTGTCGACGCCCGGCCTGCAGAACACAGACCAAGGCGACGCCCGCGTGGACTACAAGCTCAGTGACAAGGACTCCATCTTCGGCACCTTGAGCTGGTCGAACCTTGCCAAGAATAATGCTCCGCCGTTGCCAGGCGCGCTGGACGGTACTCCCTTCAACGCTGTGACCGAAGAGGATCTCGGCCGGAATGCGCAGCTCAGTTATACGCGCGTGTGGAGACCGAACGTGATTTCTGAAACCCGCGTCGGCTTCAGCCGGCTGGTTACATCTCGAGTGGGCGCCAATCCCAATACAGATGAATTCAAAGCGTTCGGGATTGGTGGCTACGACCCGACTGGTCCGCTAAATGGCGGCTTGCCCCAGACCCACTTCAACGACACAACGAATACCCAGCGCTACAGCCAGATTGGCGCCAACGACTGGCTGCCATCCAAGGAGTACAACAACGTCTGGGACTTTATTCAGAACGTGGCTATTAACAAGGGTTCCCACGCTTTCAAGTTCGGGGCTGAATATCGGCCCATCAAATTCCCGTTCTTCCAAGTACCCTATCCACATGGAGAGATGAACCTCAACCAGAACGATACGGCGTACCCGAACACTTCGAACACGCTGAATGCGAGAACCGGAGACCCGATTGCGTCATATTTGATTGGAGCCCTCGACAGTGGACAGGTCTCAACCACTAATTTCGTTTCATCGCAAAAGAGCGCGTGGGCTTTCTATGCACAGGACGATTGGAAGGTGACTCGCAATCTCACCCTGAATCTCGGCGTGCGTTACGAGTTGTTCTCTCCCATCGACGAGCGTTTCGGACACCAGTCCAATTTCGTGTTCGACAACCTGACGCTTTATATTCCAAAGGGTCCGCAGCAGAACCTACCACTGCCGCCGAATTTCGCTAGCGCGTTCCCGAATGTAACGGTAAGCCGCGGCCAGGTACCCAGCACCTTGATTCCCTGGGACAAGACGAATTTCGGCCCGCGTATTGGAATTGCCTATGCCTGGCGCCAAAAGACGGTGATCCGCTTGGGCTACGGTATGTTCTATGGCGGGGAAGAGAACCAGGGCGGCAATCCGAATCGTGGCGAATCGGTTCCATTCAATGAGTCACCCAACCTGGATCGGCAAGGCTCGTTGACCATTTTTGATCCGAACCCGGTATTTAGCGGTGGAGTTCGGAACGGGGTCTCCGGTGGATTTCCAGCGAATGTTTTTTCACTCAATGCTCCCGTAGCCTTCCGTGGCGTGGCGACGGACTTCCGCAACGGTCTGGTGGAGAAGTGGAACATCGCAATCCAGCACGAACTTCCCGGGCAGATGGCCTTCGAACTGGCCTATGTTGGCAATCACCAGGCCAAGCAACTCTTCCAGCCTGATCCCAATGCCTGTGCGAACTTCGGATCGGCGGCGGGCATTAGCTGTACTACGGGCTTGAGGCCGGTCAATTACATAGGCGGCATCTCCGGTACCGCTTCGTTCGGCTTCGGCAACTACGAAGGCATGACGGCCAAGCTGGAAAAGCGCTTGTCCAAAGGCTTGCAGTTCCTGGGTGCCTATACCTACGGGCACGCTTTGGCGAATACGGGCACTACGTTGAGCGGCTCGACGGGATTCGGAATCCTGGATCCGCGTAACTACAGCAGCAGCTATTCGAACGCGGCCTGGGACATCCGCCATAACTTCGTCGGCAGCTTCTTATACGAACTGCCATTTGGACGCGGCAAACAATATGGCGCCAATATGAACAAGGCGCTCAATCTGATTGCTGGTAACTGGCAAATGAACGGTATCGTGACGCTACACACCGGCATACCATTTACGGTTCGCTCCAATGGCTGTCAGGGCATCTGGAATGCGTGCATGCCCGATTTAGTGCCGGGTAAGAATCCCAACGATGCACCCGCCAGCGGTCGCAGCCCGGATCATTGGTTTGACACTACTGCTGTAACCGCGCCAGCGCCCTTGACCGGCGGCAACCTCGGCTTGCAGAGCAATTATGCGGGGCCGACCCACAGTGTCGACTTCTCGATCTTCAAAGGCTTCGCCATTACTGAACGATTCAAGGTGGAGTTCAGGGCCGAAGCTTTTAACCTCTCCAATACGCCGCAATTCAATGATTCGAGCAAATTTGATAACAACCGCCAGGACGCCGCTTTCGGTGTAGTCACGGGTACCGGGGCGGGAACGGAGCGCCACATCCAGTTCGAATTGCGCGTGCGGTTCTGAAAACGGTCGAACGCGGATAGTCTTAAGCTGGATGGGAGAGCAAGTCTCTCCCGTCATCCTATGCTGTGGTTGGTTGTGCTTCTTTTCGCGGGTCAGTTTGAAGTTGCTTTTCGCGCTGGCCTAATGGCTCTGAATAACAACGACCTGGGAGTGGCGGAGTCTCAGCTCGAGTCTGCGTCGAAGCTGCAGCCCCGCAACGCTCGCGTGTGGCTGGCGCTCGCCGAGACGTACTGGAAGCTGCACAAGTTGCCTGCCTCCGAATCAGCCGCGAAGAAGGCGGAAGCGTTAACGCCGGAACCGTCGATCCTGGAAGGATTGGCTTTCTACTATTCGGAAGCCGCGAATTACGGCAAAGCGGCGGAGTTGGAGGCTCGCTATGCCGAGACGTCCCCCGATGCTCTTCCGCGCGCGGCCGATCTTTATCTGCGTGCCGGCAAACCCAAGCTGGCGATCCAATTGACACGAAAAGCTTTGCAGGCAAACGATCGTGCTCAGCTTCGCGATCTGCTCGGCAAAGCCTACGAAGCGGATGGCGATCCTGCTCGTGCGATCGTGGAATTTCAAGCCGCGATAAAGCAAAGCCGCTACGACGAGATATTCTATTTCGACCTGGCCCAGGTGCAGTTGAAGCAACAGGCTTTCGCGGCGGCGCTCGAAACTTTGGACGCAGGCCGGAAGTATTTCGATAAGAGCGCCCAGCTGGAGTTGGCCTCGGGCGTGGCCTACTACGGCCTCCGCCGCTTTCCCGAAGCAATCGATGCGTTCCTTCGAACCATTCGTCTCGATCCGGCCGTCGAGCAACCATACGTCTTCCTGGGCCGTACGCTGGATCAGGCCGAAGACAAGCTCCCGGCGATCACAGAAGTTTTTGCGGCTTTTGCAAAGACCGCCCCAGACAATTATCTGAGCAACTTCCTCTATGCGAAATCGCTGGCGCTGGAGGATCCGGATCGGGCTGCGGCCTTGCTTCGGCAATCCATCGCCCGTAACGCACAGTTCTGGGAGGCGCATTTCGAGTTAGGCGTGTTGCTCGAAGCGCGAGGTAAGTTGGACGATGCCGCCACTGAAATCAAGCGCAGCATTGAACTGAATTCTAAAGATCCGACGCCACATTATCGGCTGGCACGGATATATGACCGGCTGGGGAAACCCTCTGAAGCCGCCGCCGAACGCGAGTTGCATGCCAAGCTGTCTGCCGCGGGAGCTGTTATAAAATGAGGGCACTATGAGTCGCCGGCGCTTTCTGACAGCAGCGGCCGCCTCCGCTCTCCAAGCTGCCGACAGCAAAGGCAAGCTGCTTCTTCCCAGCGACGAGCCCGACGAATTTGGGTTTCGCCTGATGTGGTACAACCCTGTTCCGGCGCTCGATGCGTCAAATTATCGGCTTAAGGTTCAGGGGTTGGTGGAAAACCGGCAATTGCTCGCTCTCGCCGATCTCCGTCGCTTTCCCCCGGATAGCCAGAGCTCGCGTCTAAAGTGCGTTCAATGCTGGTCTGCGCGCACCACTTGGGGTGGTTTCAGATTCGCTCACCTGCTTGAAACAGCCAAGCCGTTGAAGACCGCGAAAGCCGTGCGCGTCGATTGCGCCGACAAGTGGTACGAGTACTTCTCAATCCAGGATCTGCTATCGCCGCGCGTTCTATTTGTTTTGGACATGGCCGGGAAGCCGCTGGCAGAGCGCCACGGCGCGCCGCTTCGTTTGATCGACCCGGGCCGCTACGGCTACAAATCGGCAAAACTCATTACTTCCATTGAATTTGTCGCTGAAGGCAAGGGCAGCATGGCTTGCGACATCGGACCTTATTACTCTCCCTCCGGCGAGATCAAAGCCGGCTATGATCATCCGCTGGATATCGGCCCGAACGAGCGGCGCAAAATCTCCGGCGGCGAGATTACGGAGTACTGATGATGGACCTGTCGAAGCGTCGCTTCGTCCAGTTGGCGGGTCTATCGATCGCCAACCGCATCTGGCCCGATCGGCTTCGCGGGCAGGAACCAAAGCGGCCGGGAGCATCCAACAGGGTAATCATTGTCACCTTTGGCGGCGGTGTTCGATATGCAGAAACCTTCGCGCCCGACGGCCTGCGCAACATTCCTCGGCTTGTGGCGATGCGTCCGGAAGGTCATTTCTTCAACAACTGCATCAACTTAGGAGTCTTGTCGCATTTCAATTCGACGGCCAGCATTTTGACCGGCAACTGGCAACGCGTCGACGATTTCGGATTTCAGCCGCCCGCCGGTCCGACACTTTTCGAATACTATCGCAAGCTGTCCGGTGCCGGTCCTCTGGATGCATGGGCGATTGCCACCAACAAGAGTTTTGCATCCATGGGCTCGAGTTCCGACCGCGCCTTTGGCCAGCCCTTTGGAGCGAACGTTGTGCTTCCTAAGCAACTTCTTCTGGAAGCTGTTCAAGAAGTCGTGAAGAAAGGCTCCGCCGAAGGAGTCGCGAATCGCGACAACGTGCTCCGTCAACTCGGGACCGTCCTCGACGAAGGCTACGAAGGCGTCGGTTGGACCATCTTCAAAGCTGGAAATAAGCTGAATCAGCATGTCCGCGATACCCTGGTTCGCGGTCTTTTGGAATACATCAATGGCCCTGAAGCACCTAGCTCCGGCGATGAACTGACGTTCTTTATTACCCGCGAGATTATGCGCGAGTTTTCGCCGCGGCTCATTCTGGTGAATTTTTGGGACATGGACGTCGCACACTGGGGCTCGTACTCGCTTTATCTCAATGCGATCACTCGTACCGATCGCTTGACTGGGATGCTGTGGGACGAGATTCAAAGTAACGTCAACTACACCGGGAAGACGACGATGTTGGTGTTGCCGGAATTGGGCCGCGACGGCGATATGAATGCAGCCAATGGCTTCCTGAATCACCGCAGTGGCGATCCTTCGTGCCGCAATATCTGGCTGCTTGCCATGGGCGCCGGTGTCCCGCGGGGCGAAACGGATCGTCCAGTGCATCATATAGACGTCGCCGCAACCGCAGCGGAATTGCTGGGAGTCAAGACTAACGGACTTGCCGGTACTGCGATGCGAGAACTATTGCTGTAATGCCTGGCAACGGACCCAAGACTTCGCCGATCTTGCAGGCTCTGCTCGACAAAGGTGTCCTCGATCATCTGCCGGTTTCATTCTCCGCTTTTTGCATCGACCAGATGCGGGAATGGGATCTTCTTTTTCCCGCCGAGCGCAGCTACTACGAGCGATTATTCGGACTTCTCGATCGGTCCAACCCGCAGACAGTCGAGCGGCTCTTTGCCCCCATCCGTGAGCTCGAGCCCAAGATGGGCGTGAACGAGAAGACCTGGCCGGCCGGGCGCTTCACTCTGGAGCAAGTGGATTTTCTCAACCGAAATCCGTTCTATCCAGAATGGCGCCGAGCTGTTGCCGCTGTATTCGCCGAGCTTGACCCGGTGCTGGATGCCGAGATCGCCCGCAGCGGTCACGCGCGCTTGGTCATTGTCCTTGGGCCATCGGACCTCCCTGTCGATCCCTCGCGAATGTGGACTCGTCTGCCACATCGCGGAAAACGTATTGGAATTCACTTGCCTGACCATCTAGAGGACTTTGTTCCTTTGCTCCTGACCGGGGAAAAGCAGGGCCATGCTGCAACTATTGCGGAGCTGTTCGCAGCCGGAAAAAATGGGGGCCCTTACACTTCCTGGATAGTCGAGTCCGGCTCAACCCTGTCGAACCTTGGAATAAATTCCCCATCCGTTGTCAAATACGGTTACACGGTCCTCGATGCTTATCGAAAACGACTCATGCGCGAAGTGCAGCACGTAGTGGAGTCACAAGAGGTCGCCGGCCCGCGCCAGCTCAGCGCGCGTCTGAAACAGCTGAAGATTCTCTCTTCGGAAGGCCATCTGGCTCACGATCCAATTCTGGCTGAATTCGCGCGAGCCATCCTGCTGAGCGGCAATGGCACGCTACTGATTAACAACACGTTTGTCGAATGGGCGACGGTGCAGGCCGTCCGGCGGGCGCGCCCATCAGTGGCCGTCATCGGATTCGGAATTCGCAACAAGGTTAAACCGTTTAGTAATCTGCTGATCTATACCGACCAGGATGCCGCGAATCCAATCCCGTCCCAAATGGACACGCTGGGGTCATATGTGGATTTAGAGGTCTTCCATCAATATATCTGGCAGGAATTCGATAAATACGCAGAATATAGAAATAATACAGCGTATTTATTCGCCGGTGAGGGTATGGAGGAAGCCCTGGTGATTGCGCCGCCGGACTTTCCGTTGCTGGCATCCGCGGGTCCGTTCCCGCTTTCTGACGTATTCCACCACTTGAACGAATGGCTGGGCGTGTAGACTATGAATCGCCGTGAGTTCATAGGTGGCCTCGCGCTGTCGGCGGTTCTCCGGCCGAGGCACTGCGCCGCCAACCCGTTTCCAGTCCAGTTTCGCCGCTCCAATCCCTACGAAGCGCTTACACAATACATTGAGCCTGGGAACGACGGCTTTCCGGGCGAGAAAGAGGTGATGCAGATTGCTTCCGCGCTGCG
>Ga0070714_100000422_pt1 | contig 30786 bp, 17 predicted proteins | sample LARL83metaG_FD_65450 | JGI IMG/M metagenome (GOLD analysis project Ga0070714, IMG submission 65450) | Corn, switchgrass and miscanthus rhizosphere microbial communities from Kellogg Biological Station, Michigan, USA - LAR L8-3 metaG | ecosystem: Host-associated > Plants > Roots > Rhizosphere ... | reverse complement strand
GTGCGGTTGAGCTGCCGCAGCACGTCCGATGGTGACAGCCCGGCGTCGGCCAGGGCAAAGGCGGCGGTGCTCAGCCGCGCCATCACCGCGGTGGCCGCGGCGCCGTGGCCCATCACGTCACCGACGATGAGTCCGGTCCGGCCACCGGGCAGCGGGACGATGTCATACCAGTCTCCGCCGACCTCATACCCCTCAGCCGGCATGCACCGCCCGGCGATCTCCAGCCGGGCCAGCGTGGTCCGCGTGACGGCGGGCGGCCGCGGCTGCAGCGCCTCCGCGACCGAGCGCTGCCGGATCATGGCTAGCGAGCTCGCGATCCCCGTCCCGGCGCGGCCGGCCAGGTCGGCGACGGCCGCCGTGTCATGACCGCTGAACGGCGGTGCTGCCGCGGTCCTGGACATCACCACGAATCCGATGGTGACGCCTCGGGTGATCATCGGCGCGGCGAGAAACGACGTGTACCTGGACAGGACGGCCTGCGCATCGGGCATTATCCGCTGGAGTGTCGCGCCGTCGGGTTGCGCGAAGATCACCGGGGTGCGGTCAAGTACGCTGCGCGCGTAAGGAGACTCGGGGGCGAAGGCGATCACCTGCCCGGTCGGGAAGCCCGCCTCTGGACCCATCCGGCCGGCCGTGGTTACCGCGCCGAGCCGGCGCACCAGCAGTCCCGCGCCGGGCGCCGGGGGGCCAGGATCGCCGCTGGTGAGCAGCTCCTCCAGCGCGTACACGCCCGCTGCCGAAGCGAAGCCGGGAACGACGGCATCGAGAATCTGGAACGCCATCTCGGAGAGGTCGAGGCTGGTGTCGACCAGCTTGAGCCTCGGCGGGAGGAGGGATCCTGGCGGACCTTCACCGCTGGCCGGGTCGTCGCTCAACCTGTACCTCGGCTTCGATAGCGCCGCCGCGGGTCAGGGCGGCGACGTGGTAGGACAAAGCAACCCTAACGACCTGTGCGACCGTGTGCCACCGTGAGTGAGGCACTCGTTGGATCTCGGCCTCATCTGGGGTCATGTTGCCGGTAACTACCGAGGCGGGAGAACATGGTCACCATGGAGCCCGACTGGGTGCCGCCGGGGGTCGACACCGGCAAGGCCAACATCGCCCGCGTCTACGACTACTGGCTGGGGGGAAATCACAACTTTCGCGCAGACCAGGACGCGGCCCGCGCGCTGATCGCGATCCAGCCCAGCATCAGGGCGATCGCGCGCGCTAACCGGGCCTTTCTCGGCCGCGCGGTGCGGTACCTGGCTGTCGAGGCGGGCATCGAGCAGTTCCTCGACATCGGATCGGGCATACCGACGCAGCAGAACGTCCATGAAGTCGCCCAGGCCGCCGCGCCCGGAACGCGCGTGGTCTACGTTGACAACGACGAGGTCGCGGTCGCGCAGAGCAGGCTCATCCTGGAAGGCAACCCAGACGCGGCCGTCATCCAGGCGGACCTGCGCGAGCCGGCCAGGATCGTGGCCGACCAAGTCATCCGGACGCTCATCGACTTCTCCCGGCCGGTCGCGGTGCTGCTGGCGGCGGTGCTGCACTTCATACCGGACTCGGACGACCCCGCGAAGATCGTCGGCTCGCTGCGGGAAGCCATGGCGCCAGGGAGCTTTCTGGTCATCTCCCACGCGTGCCGCGACACCGATCCCGACTTCGCCGCCATCGGCGAGTCCGCGTACCGCAGCCGGGTGGCCGGCCAGCTGAGCATGCGCACCACGGCGGAGATCGCCGCCCTGTTCGACGGGTTCACCGTGCTCGACCCGGGAGTCGTCTGGCTGCCGCTATGGCGGCCCGGCCCCGACGAGGAGGTCCCTGAAGACCCGGAGCGGTACTGGTGCCGCGTCGGGGTCGGGCGGCTCGCGACCTCCTTACGCGTTCACCGCGGTGACACGGTTATCTGGGCGGGCCGGCCAGACTGTGACCCCGGCTGGCCCTGCGCCCCCGTCGCACCGTGGGCGCCCGTCCCGCCTTGGCCGCCCCCGGAGTTGTTCTTGCCGCCGCTCCCGCCGCCGCCACCGGCCCCGCCGGCGCCGCCGGGACCCGGCTGGCCGGGGTTGCCGGGCGGTGCCGTCGCCGGGGTGAAGCTCACCTTCTGCACATCCGCTGGGGCGGGCACGTAGACGGCGATGTTGCCCGCCGCGTCCGTGCCGTTGCCGCCGCTGCCGGCCGCGCCGCCGGTCCCGCCAGAGCCGCCGTCGCCGCCACTGCCGCCGCCGTTGCCCGTGCAGTCACAGGTGGCGCCGTTGCCGCCGTTGCCGCCCTGCTGCCCGGTGCCGCCGGGGCCGCCGTTGCCGCCTTGGCCGCCGGCGCCGGACGCCGAGAAGATGCTGATCGGGCTGGCCAGCGTCGTGGTGATGGTGATGGTCGCGGCCTGGCTGGGCACGCCGGCGCCGCCTGGCGTGCCGGCGGTCCCCGGTTGTCCCGGGGCACCCGGGTTGCCGTTCCCGCCGCCGTCGCCGGCGATGCCGGCTGACGAGCACTCGCCGCCCTTTCCCCTGGCGGCCTGGGACGCTGCGCTGGGCGCCGGCGGGGTAACGGGCGTGCCGGGGGTCTTGCCGATGATGTTGAAGTCCGCGATGCCGGGGGTTCCGCTGTTGCCGTTTCTTGTCAGCGTGTCGCAGGTGAAGCTCAGCGCGGTCGCCTCGCAGACGAAATAGCCGCCCTGCTCCAGGATGACGTCGGTGAACGTGACGATCGTCGGTCCGCTCGTTGAGCTCAGGTCATACCGGGAGCTGACCGTCAGCGGGCCGGCGGCCTCGGGCGCGGCGACGACGTTCACGGTCATCGGGAAGGCCGCGGCGGCCTGTGCCTTGTCTGCCCCGGACAGCTCCGCGTTCCCGATCACGTGCGCCGCGACGCGCTGGGCGACGCTGGTGTCGTCAGGCGTGCTGATCCCGCCGAACAGTGCCTCGTAGTGCGCCTCGCGGCCCTTCTCGTCGAGACCGTTGTCGAGCAGCGCGCGGAGCTCCGCGACGTCGTGCACGACCGCCTTGGTCCGCACCAGCTTGCCGTCGGCAGTCACCGGAACACCATGGGCCTCTAGGTTGCTGATCGATGTCATTGACTTCTCCTCCTGTATCAGGTGGGTGTTACTAGTTCGCGGCGCTGCTCTCGCCGCGGCGGGTGTCCCGCGACGTGACAGTGCCAGCCGGCCGTACCGCTGCCGGATCGGGCAGCGGTACGGCCAGACGTTCGTTTACGAACACGGGCGGCGCCGGCCGCGCCCGTCCGTCATGCCCAGCGGCACCGTCCGCGCCGTCGCTCCCGGCGGTGCCCGCCGCGCCGGCGGGAGATCCGCCCGAGCCGCCAAGTCCGCCACGTCCGCCACGTCCGCCAAGTCCGCCGCGCCCGCCGCGCCCGCCGCCCCCGCCAGGTGACGGGTGGCTGAGCACGCGCAGCCGTCCCTCCTGGTCCGGCGGCAGCGACACGAAGACGTTCGAGGAGATGCCGCCGTCGCCGCCGCGCCCGCCACGTCCGCCGGCTCCGCCATTGCCGCCAGAACCGCCGCGCCCGGGCGGCAGGATGCCCTGCACTGTGCGCTGGCCGTCCGCACCGCGCCCGCCGTGCCCGCCCCGGCCGCCAGCACCACCGGATCCGCCATCGCCGCCGCGCCCGGCGGTCGCGACGAGGGTCAGCGAGCCGGTGAGCTCGCCGATGGTGATCTCGGCGATCTTGCTGGTGCCGCCGTTGCGGCCCCGCACGCCGTCGCGACCGTCGCCGCCGGGACCCCCGTCGCGCGCGTCGCACGCTCCCGGTACGACCGGCGCGGTGAGCCGGTCACAGCCCAGCCACGTCGGCGCGACCGGCGCGGCGACCCCGTCCGCTCCGTCGGCCCCGTCCCGGCCAGCCGGCCCGCCGGGACCGTGGAGCGGTCCGGTGCGGCTGTCCACGGAGAACGGCGTCGGCAAGATCGCGAGCTGGCCCGAAGCCTCGCAGATCAGCCGCTGGACGATCAGGATCAGCAGGTTCCCGCGCACGGCGACGATCGCATCCGGCGCCAAGCGCAGGCTGCCGATGTTGACGACGTTCAAGATGTCGTCGCGGTCGTCGAGGCCCCAGTGCCCGCCGCGGACGCTGAGATCCCAGCACTCACCCGGACCCACGCACCGGCCCCGCACGCTCAGGATCCGCGTCGGGAACGGGAAGTGCATGCTGGCCCTGGCCTCGTCCGCCGGGCTGACCTGGCCGTCGGCGAAGACGGCGGCCTCGACCCGGTCGTGCACGCCCTGCCCGATCGTGCGGCGGATCGCGATGGACGGGCCGAAGAACAACCCCTGGCGCCGCCGGCGCTGGGCCGCGGTGGCCGCGGGCAGTGCGCGCACGGCCGCCACCGTCGGCAGGGACGGGTAGCTGACCAGCTCGGCGTCGCCTGTCAACTGGCCAGGGTCATGGCCGAGCCGGCGGGCGTGTTCGCCGAACGCGCTGTCCTGCGCCGGGGTCAGGCGGAACCGGGCCGCGAGCGTGTCAGGCATGGCGGATGAAGCGGACCGACAGCCCGGTCCGCGAGTCGGTCACCGGCGTGCCGGCGCTGGCCTGGGCGCTGACGCTGCTGAACTGCGCGCACACGCCGCCGGCCGCCCAGTAGTAGCCGTACACGTACTGCTGCTCGCAGATCGCCGAGCCGTTGGGCTGGATCGTCCGGCGGCCGCCGAGCTGGGCGTTGAAGCCGGACCGCCCGCCGCCGATCAGCGCCGCATAGGCCTGTCCGGGGTCGCCGAACCGGCCGAACAGCGCGTTCCAGTCCGCGACCGCGGGCACCTGCCACCCGTCGGGGACCTGGTTCAGCACCTGCGTGTCGTACAGCCTGCCGAACGTCGCCTCGTTGGCCGGGTTATCGCCGTAGTCGTTGCTGCCCGGGGCGTTGAACTGGTAATTCGCCAGCATCCAGAACGTGTTCCCGAACAGCGCGATCGGATAGACGTGACCGGCCTTGTCGGTGAGGTAGGAGACCTGCGCGTACGCGGTGAACTGCTGGCTGTTCAGGTAGCCACCGCCGGCGTCGAACGATTGCAGGGTGAAGAAGATCGCCTCGCTGGTCGGCGGCGCCGGGACGGTCACGGTCGTGTTGTCGTAGTCGACCGGCTTGGGAGGTACCGAGTACGCCTTCCGCACGGGCGTCACGACCGGCGACGAGCTGAGCAGCTGGACGCTGGCGACGTCGAACATCGTCCATTTCAGCGGGATCGTGATCTGGGCCTTCGGGTCGGCTATCGGGATCACCGGGTCGGGACCGAAGAACGAGAGCAGCCCGCGCGTCGGCGGCGGGTCGACCTTGACGATGTCGAGGACGAACACGTGGTCGTCGTAGGCGGTCTTGGCGTCCTTGGCGAAGCCGGTGCACAGCACGAGCAGCTGGGTGTGCCCGGCCGGCGTGAACGTGACCACGTCGGAGAAGGAGAAGGTGACGTTGGCCTGGTCGGTGCTGGCCGCGCCGAGCAGCGTCATGTTGTTCGGCGACGGGGTCAGCGTCCACTGCGGGTCGTGCTCCTGGCTGTCGTGCCGCGGGTCGGCGCTGGTCCAGGGGAGCTGGGCCGACGAGATGCCGGACTTGATGTTCCAGGACGAGCCGAGCTGCGGTCCTGTCTTCGGGTCGAAGGCGTCGGGCGCGAGCGCTCCGCTCGTGTTGCCGTAAATGAACGACACGAGCACCCGCGGGTCGCCGAACCGCTGGCCGCCGGCGGCCAGCGGGGTCGCGCCGGTGTTCTTCAGCGTCAGGTACAGGGTGTTGCTCAGCGGGTCGGCCGAGGACGGCGAGCGCAGCACGCTGCCCTGGCTGTCCAGCGTCACCTGGAGCACGTCGGTCAGCTGGAGGTTGCCCGGTTCGGGCGGGTTGGCCACCGACAGCGGCGCGTCGATCGACAGCGGGGCGTCGTCGCCCAGATCCGAAGGCAGCACGGTCACGGTGCCGCTGCCCGGCGGGCCGCTGGAGGTCACGTTCGCGAGCGTGAACGTGAGGGTCTGGCCGCTGGCCCACGTACCGTCCTTGGCGCAGGTGATGTTGATCGACAGGTCCGGCGCGGGCGGCAGTGCTAGCGGCGTCGGCTGGGCCGGCGGGCCGGCCCAGCCGCTGGCGGTGACCGCGATCACCCCGAGCTGCGCGGGGGTGAACAGCGCGGGACTCGGCAAATAGACGGCGAAGGCCGATACGCCCGCGGCCAGCGCGATGTCGGCGCCGGTGTTGTTCGCGACGGCGATCGCGAGCGAGGTCGTGACGCCGGCCCGCAGGACCGTGTCGCCGCTGGCGGTGTTGGTCACGGCCAGGCCGAAGGGAACATCGGAAAGGCTCACGGCTGGCTCCCGTCAGCTGGCTGAGCAGGATTCGGGATGAGGTCGAGCCACCCCTCGAGCAGCTTCTGCGGGCTGTAGCCGTAGCTCGGCACGTCGGGGGCCGACGCGGGGGAGAGCGGCGCGGGTGCCGCGCCCTGGGATACCCACGTCCAGGCGAAACCCGCCTCCGCCGGCAGCGGGATGCGCAGGCCGAACTGGTCGCGCAGTACCGGGCGGGTGGTGAACGTGACCGCGAGCTGCTGCATCGCGTTCAGGTACTGGTCGGGCGGGATCCGCAGGGTAACGGTGGGCAGCACCCCGGTGCTGACGTGCACCGGCGCGCGGGGGTCGACGATCGCGGTGAACGTCAGCGCCGGGCCGTTGAGCGTCAGCTCGATGGTGTCCGCGCCGGGCCGGACCACCTTGCCGGCGCCGTCGGCCGGGGCGGTCGCCGAGTACACGACCGAGTACGGCGCGGATCCAGACGCCTCCGGCAGGAACGCGACCAGGCCGTCGTCGATGTCGGTGAGCTCACCGAGCCGGACCGGGATCTGCACCTGGCCGAGCCCCGCGGTGGTCCGGGCCTGCCGGTCGCCGTAGTCGTACCACTTGCCGTTCACTGCCTGAGTGAGCGCGTCGGCGGTCGTGTTGTTGTTCTGGCTGGCTGGCAGCACGGCGCCGGAGCTGCTGATCGACTGCACCGCGCGGACGATGGCGAGCGGCCTGCCAATCAGCACCGACAGCGCCGCATCCTGGCCGAAGCTAGCCGGGTTGATGAACTGATCGGAGTTCTCGATCGCGGCCATCAGATCGGTGAGGAAACCGGCGCTCTGCCCGCCGGCGAACCGCATCAGCCGGGCGATGTTCGCGTTCACCAGCGGCGCGGTGGCCGGGCCGAGGTCAAGATCGAGATCATCGCGCGGGTTGGCCTGGTTGCCGGCCCTGGTCCGGTACTTGTTGATGCCGTGTTCCAGGCCGAACGACCCTATGGGCTTCCCGTCCGCATCGTAGAACGCCAGCGACAGGTCCAGATGGTTGGGCACGATCCAGCCGCAGACCGGCGATGTCGCCGGATGGTCGTTCGTCTCGGCGAAGTCCGCGGTGAACCCGGGCACCGAGGAGTCGAACGTGGCCGAGAGCCAGTGCGCGTCGACCCGGCATGGCGCCAGCACGCGCGGCGGCAGGTAAGCCTTCCCCGCGTTCGCCGTGTCGCCCGCCGCCGGTGACATGCTGACCGCTGCCGTCATGGGCAGCGCACCCGAACTCGGTGTGGCCGCCGTCGTCAGCCTCATCACCTGGCCGAACGTGTCGACGACGGAAAGCCCCGTGAGTTCCGCGAAGCCCGCGCGCAGCGGCCCGTAGTTGTACTGGGACTGCGGCCCGGTAGAGATCGCGGTCAGCGAGTTGAAGCCGGTGTCGTACCAGCTGTCGCCCGGTGTCGCGGTGGCCGCGCTGGCGATCGCCTTCGTGACCGGGTCGGGCGACACGACCAGGTTCTGCACCGCGATCTGCGGAATCGTGGTGCGCAGCGTCTGGGCGCTGCCGAACGTGTCCAGCGCCTGGGACAGCACCTTGCGGCCGGACAGGTCGTTGAGCGCGTTGCTGAGTTCGGTGTCGGCCTCGTCTCCCGGGAACTCCTTGAGGTAGCTGTTTATCTGCTCGGTGAGGCTGACGAACGGCTTCTTGGACAGGACCACCGTGCCCGTGTAGCTGACCAGCTGACCGGTGGTGAAGGCGGCGGGCAGCGGGTAACCGAGGTCCATCTCGTCGGTGCCGAGGATGAACTGGTCGGCCAGCGTGCCCGGGGCATAGTTCTTGTCGGGGTCGCCGCTTCCGGTGGAGTCGCGGGCCAGCGGGTCCAGGCGCATTTCCCAGGTCATCCACACGGGCAGGAACGGATCGACGCGGGTCGGCGAGAACTCCGGCAGGGCTGTCTGCGCGTTCCAGCCGACCGCGTCGGGCGGTAGCGCGGTCCCCGCCGCGTTCGTGAACGTGACCGTGACCGGCGCGGGAGCCTGAACCGACTGTGCCGGGTTCGTTGTGCGCTGGTATCCGGCCGTGTGCACCGCGCCGAACAGCCCAGCGGCTGCCGGCGGGTCGAGCGGGCTCTGCCCGCCCTCGCAAGCGGCGATCGCGGCGGCCAGGGTGTCGTTGCCGGCGGCCGCGGCGACGACGGCCGCATATTGCGGGTCCAGCAGCGACGCCTCGGTGATCGCGGCGCCCGCCGCCGCGCCCTGCGGCAGCGTGGCCAGCGTCGCTGGCGGGGACGGCAGGGCGGGCACGCTCGCGGCCCGCACGGTCCAGCTTCCCGGGCCGCTGGCGATCCGCAGCGTGCTGATCAGCTCGCTGTCCGCGCGCACGGCGATCGCGGTGGCCGGGCCGTTGCGGCGCACCGGCTCGAGCCGGTTCCCTTCCATGACCAGCACCGGGTCCGTGGGCAGCCAGAACGGATCGGCGGGGACGGCGTCGAGCTCCCAGTCCTGCGCCAGCTTGTTCAGCGCGGTGGTGACCGCCTGATAGGCGGTCACCACCTGGCCGGCCAGCGTGGTCGCCGCGCCGTCCGCGGTCACGCCCGTGATGCGGCCACTGCCGTCGTCGTTCTGATAATGAAGGAGGCCAGCCGCCGTCCCCGCGTTGGTCACCGCGCGCAGTTCCCCGGCCCCCGAGGTGGCCAGGAACGCGCCGAGCGTGTTGGTGGCGACCACGTTGGTGCCAGGCGGCTTGCGGGACAGCTGCTTGACGTAGCTGACCCAGTCCATGAACAGTTGCCGCCGGGCCGCGATGATCCGCGAGCGCGCCTGCTCGTAGGCGGCCTGCGCGTTGTTCAGCGTGGCGAGCTGTTCCGCGAGGGTGAGCGGGAGTGTCAGGGCCGCCGATGCCTGGCTGCCCGGCGCTGCCTTGGTCTGGATCGTCCACTGGTGACCGCCGTCGATCTGCGAGAAACCCCTCTCGTGCAGGGTCTGCTCGAGCGTGGCCAGCGCGTTGCCCTGGCCTTCGAGGTCACGCAGCACGCCCAGCTGGAGAGCGTTGAGCAGGGTTTCGTAGCTGGCCAGCACCGAATCGCTGCCACCCGGGGCGGCGAGGTGGCTCTTGACCAGCGCCGAAGCGGCCTCCACGGTGGTGTTGCCGATGGCGATCCGCACCTGGTCGGTCCACGGCTGGCCCGAGGTGGCGGACGCGAGGAACGGCGCGGCGGACTGGTCCCAGACCACCTCCTGGATCACGCCCGCGACCAGCGTCCCGTCCGGCACGTCCAGGGTGGCCAGCGCCTTGTCGGTGTCGCTGACCAGCGTGTAGGAGATCGCGTTCCCGCTGAACAGCCAGCCGTACTGGTTCTCGGTGATGCCGGCGAACACGTCGGCCGGGGTCCTTGCCACCTTGACGTTTTCTTCCGCGGCATCGCTGACGTACTGGTTGTACTGGCTGGTGACCGCGCCGGCGAGCCCGCTGAGCGGGTCGCTCGCGGCGTCCGGCAGCCACCCGATGACGGTGTAGGAGACGCGGAACTTGACCGGGTTGTTCTGGGTGATCGCCGCGTACACGTCGCTGACGTCGGCGAAGGTGTCCCAGAAGCCGAATACGCTGCGGCAGTCTGGGTAGTACCCGGAGAACGCGGCGCCGGCGAAGCCGATCGAGGTGAGGTACAGCGGTTTCCCGCCGGGCCCGCTGTAGTGCGGCAGGTAGTCCGCCGCGTTCTCGCCGGCCGGGTTCCAGCTCGCCGCGTCCACCACCCGGCCCATGAACATGTACGGCGTGCCGTCGGGCGCGGTGAGCGGCACGGAGACGGCCGGGCGGGTGAGGTTGTACTGGTCGGGCCGCAGCTGCGGGCTCAAGTAGTCGCTCTCCACCACCCAGCTCGCTTGCCGCGGCGCGCTATAGCCGCCGCTGGCCTGGTCGTATGTGCTCAGCGACCGGGCGACGAGCCAGCGGGTGGGTGCGTGCGGGAACACGATCGCGCCGAGATCCTGGTCCAGCTGGCCGCGCTTGAAGAACTCGGGCAGTTCCCAGTGCAGGTGGACGCCGGTCTCCAGCGGAACCGACGGGCTGCCGCTGCCCAGCGGAATCCAGATCGTGTCACCGGTGCTGGCCTGGACTGCCTGCGGGCCGTGCGGCAACAGGTCGAACGCGGCGGTCCGGCCGGCGAATCCGGCGCGCGGCGTGACGTTGGTCGAGTCGGTACTCGACACGCGCAGCGCCGCGACGTTGAGCGGAACGATCGCTTTCATGACGCACTCCCGGGGGGGTTCGGGGGGGTCGTCCCTCCCGGAGCCAACGCTGACGTGCTCCGGTTGATGAAGCTGACCATGCCGACTCCCTCGGTCATCGCGAATCCCATCTCGGCTGAGTCGATCGGATCGGGCGGGGTCTTGCCGGGCTCGTTGGCCGCGGCCAGCGCCGCCGCCAGGGCGGCCAGCCGCAGTACCCGCGGTGACCTGGTGCGGAAGCTGGAGCCGACCTGGACCGCGACGACGTCCGAGCCGATCGTGACCGCGCCGTCTTGCGCGCGGGTAAACGTGCGCAGCTGTTTGTCCGCGCTCGGTGCCTGGCCTTGCGCGGCGGGCGGCTGGTACTCGTCGATGCCGTAGTGCAGCAGTTCGGGTGCCTCGTGCACGTCGACGCGGTAGGCCTCGCCGTGGGCCAGGCAGAACAGCGTGTCACCGGCCGGGCCGAGCCGGTCCAGCCGGCGGACAGGCAGCAGGATGAGCTCAGAGTCCGACGGCGTGTGTCCCTTGGGGTAGACGTTGACGCCGAGGCCGGGGTAGTCGGCGACGACGTGGGACCGCATCAAGAAGCCGGTCCAGGCGGTGTCCGTGGCCGCGGGATCCGGCGCGGCCACTCCGGCCCGCCGGCGAAGCGGGGCGGCCGCCCGGGCGCTGGCGGCGACGGGACCGAACAGCACGCGATCCAGCTTCGCGCTCGCGCCACTGGCCTCGGCGGTGAGGTTGCGCCCGAGGCTGAACGCTCCGTCGAGCAGCGCCCGCACCCATTTCTCGTCGAGGCGGAAGAACCGGATCGACTCCGGCGGCAGCATGGCCTCGTCGGGCACCAGGTATCCGAACGGCACCCCGGCCAGGGCGAGCAGCCGCCCGAGCCAGGCCGCGATATCGTCGGGGACCGCGACGTCGCCGAGCGTGCTCGCGATCGCTGCCGGGTCGGCGAACGTGGTCTCGATCCCTTGGCGGCGCACCGCGCGGGAGAACATCGTCATGGCCGTGCTCCGCTCTTTGACGAGGGGGGCCGGGGGGAGGCATCCCCCCGTTGAATCAGCCGCATCGTGTCGTGCAGCAGGTCTGCGGTTGACCCGGCCGCGCCGTCCGCCGCGGCGGTCAGGCCGGCGAACGCGTCGTCGATGATCTGCCGCTCGACGGCGTCGACGACGGCCTGGGCCTGCCCCTTCTTCCACGCGTACAGGGACGTGGCGTAGCTCTGGTCCTGAAGGGCGACGAGCCGGCCGATCGTCCACGCGGCCGCGAGCGAGGCGTCGAACATGCCCGTGGTCGGGTCGAAGACGAGCGCCTGGTCGGGCGACGAGACTGGCAGCCCGGGGCCCGATCTCGCCCGGTCGATCGGTGACAACGGCCCGCGGTACCACGACACTGCGGTCTCCCCGGTGCGCAGGCCGTGGTCGAGCGGGACGTAGCCGCCATCAAGCGCGGTACTGACCGGCGGGTTCGCCCCGTTCACGAGCAGCCGCAGGTTCGTGTTGACCGCGTCCGTCCCGCCGAGGGTCCGGCCGTTCAGCAACTCGAGCTGGTCGACGAAGGCGGCCGTCTCGCCCTTGGTGTTGAACGTCCAGTGCTGGAGCACGGCCAGCCGTAGCGACCGGCTCATCACCACGGTGGAGTCCGCGGGAGTGCCGCCGTCTCCGGTCGCCGGCAGGTAGCCCGCCAGTGCCTCGAGCGAGACCAGGTAGGCGTGGCTCTGCTTGTTCTGCTGCGGCAGGCGGTTGCCGATGACGATGGCGAACGCACCGATCGGGTCCTCCGGCGGGGTGTCGCCGAGCGCCATCGGCTTGTTCTCCACCGACACCTGCCGGACGTGCGCGCTGAGGCTAAGATCCGCCAGCGTGGGGGCGACGTCGACGAACAGCTGAAGCGGGATGTCGATGGTCTGCACCGGGTCGGCGGGCGTCTCGCCGGTCTCCAGCCCGCCGGTGCCGGTGAAATAGCTGTAGTACGTCTTCTCGCTGGACGGGAACAGGTCGCCGAGAACCCTGGTGACCGGTTCGAGGACCAGCCCAGGGTAGGCGGCGACGTCATCGTCATCGAGGACCAGCACCGCGAGCCAGGTCGGCACGTCGGTCTCGGCGTCCTTGCCGGGTGCGGGCAGCGGCGGCGGCGAGTTGCTCGGGGACCGGGCCCACGGGAACGTCGCGGCGTTGAACACCACGTGCGGGAGCACCGTGGAGAACTCACCGGTGGCGTTCGAAGCCGGGAAGGCGGAGGCCACGGTGGCGGACGGGTTGCTGAGCCGGAACCGGTCGCCGGTGACCGCGAACGTGTAGGTGCGGGTGAGCGTCTGCCCGCTGATCGGCTGGCCGGTGCTGTCGTTGACGTGCTGGCCGATGGTGAGCTGGTAGCCGCCGTCTTCCAGGCCGGGCAGCTGGTGCTGGATGAAGGTAACGAACTCGTTGGCGGGGACGGGTCCGGATGCCGGGGTTGTCATGCCCATGTCTCCGTTCCGATGCGGGCGATGGCCGGCCAGTCGGTGAGTGCGGTCTGTGCCAGCTGGCCGAGGCGGACGGTGCTGCCGGGGGTGGTGGTGAAGCCAAGCTGGTTGAGCTGGTCCAGCGTGGCGGTGCGCTGGCTGGCGACCCACGGGTCGGTGAGCGCCGTGAGCAGGTACTGCTGGTTGGTGATCGTGGCGGTATGCGCGCCGGCGACCCCGATGGTGAGCGTCTGCCCGTCCGGGCTGGCCGTCGAGCTGACGGTGTAGGCCGGGTCGACGGCGGGTGCCTGGTAGCCGAACCCTGTGGCGTTGCCCTGGCCGTAGATGAGTGACAGCAGCGGTACGTCGCTGACTTTGCCGGGGGTGCGGGGGACCGGGGTGATGGCCAGGCCGGTCAGCGTGGCGGGGATGAGCCGGTCCGCGTTGGGGTCGGTGGCCTGGCCGGGTGTTCCCCACAGCGCGGTGCTGGATGCGCCGAGCTGGGGGGTGGCGGTGATGCCGGTTATGTAGGAGGTGTAGTCGCCGTTCTCGTCGCTCTTGAGCAGGGTGATCGTGTGGTAGGACGCGACGCCGGTCTCGCCCATGGGCGCGATGTTCAGCGTCTCGGCCCACACATGGTCAGCCGATGAGGTGACCGTCCCCACATCGAGCCGCAGCAGCATCCCGGCGGGAACGCCGGGCGCGGGGGCGGCCCCGCCGGCGTAGTCGGCGGGCGCGTCCGGCAGTTCCGCGATCTGGCTGGCGGTGGTGGCCCACCCGGCGTGGTTGGCGGGGATCGTGCTGGCGGTGCGGATGCGGAACTGGTCGGGGTCGAGAATCCAGTCCACGCCGGGCGCCTGGCCGGTGAGGCCGGCGGTGACGGTGGCCTTGATGATCGCGGGTTCACCGTCGGCTTCACCCGCGGGTTCACCAGCGGCGGCGCGCGCCGCCGCGGGGCGCACCGCGGCGCGCGCGGCGGGTGCCGGGGTCTTCTCTGGCGGGGGCAGGAAGTTGGTGGCGAAGGTGGTCCAGCCGACGGGGGCTGGTTCCGCGCGGGGTGCGCCGAAGGCGATGGTGAAGGAGGCGACGTCGAGGTCGACGAGGGCCTGGCCGCCGAAGGCGGGTCCCCAGACCTGGAGGTCGGCGCCGATCTGGACGGAGACGGTGAACAGGCCGAGGTCGACGGAGCAGCCGATGGTGACCCAGGCGTGGGCTTCGTAGTGGAACGGCGCCCAGGAGATGAGGAAGTCCACGCCGGCGTCGAACCAGGCCTTGACCGGCCCGGCCTCGAACGTCGCGGTCAGCCGCAGTCCGGCCATGAACATGCTCGGCGTGAGCGCGAAGTACGCCTGGCCGAGCACCTTCAGCGGGCCGAGGGAGAACGCGAGGCCGAGCCGGGGCACGGCGGGGTAGTTGGCTGGTCTGGTGAAGGCCGGGTGGTAGCCGCCGAGGCTGACGACGAAGTCGCCCTGATGGGGGCCGGAGAACCAGGCGTAGAACGCGAATCCGCCGGTGAGCTTCACGAACCCGCCGAGCAGGTATGAGGCGGGGGACAGTTTCCCGTCCACGGCCAGCAGCCCGGTAGACGGGGTGAACGAGGCGACCACGTCGATCTCGACATAGGCGACCGGGTAAGGGTCGCCGGTGGGGAACGTCATCGCGCAAGTCCCGACGACGCCGATCTGCAGGTCGACGCCGAAGGCGACCGAGACGACGGCCTGGGCCTGGATCATCTCGAAGGAGGTGAAGGAGATCCCGGCCGCGACCCAGTACTGCCCGGCAAGCGGGGAGAATGTGTGCTGGAGGGCGGGGATGACCGCCTTGATCGTCTCGGCGGGGCTGCCCTGCTCGGGGGGCGCGTTGACGGGCAGCAGCGGGTACGCCGAGACCTGGTCGATGGTGGGGAGGGTGAGCTGGGAGTTGATGCCGAACCCGCCGGCCAGGCCGGTGACGAACAGGAACGGCGGGCCCCCCAGCGGCGCGTTGACCGAAAGGTAGATGAAGAACGACGCCGGGTTCGCGTCCGGTGCCCAGCCGCCGAGTGCCTTCAGCCCGAACGTGGCGGCCTGCACGACCAGCTCACCGTAATAGGAGTCGGACGTCTGGCCCGAGACGGTCTCGCGGACCTTGAGGAACGCGCCGCCGATGGACAGCGGCGGCCGGTCGAACGTCAGCGCCAGCCCGTGCAGGCTGAACACCGGGGCGAATTCCGACAGCGGCGACCCGACGGACAGGGCCTGCATGGAGAATGCCAGCGGCCCCACCGACACCGACGCGTCCAGCGCGAACGCCAGGACGTTGTCCTGGTAACTCACCCCGACCCGCTGGAAGGAGAAGATGCCGAACTGCTTGTTCACATCCAGCCACTTGACCGGATCGGTCGAACTGGCGGGCACGACCGCGCCAGCGGCAGGCCCAGCAGCCAGCCCAGCCGCGGGCCCGGCCGGGGGCGGTGTGATGCCCGCCTGCAGGTGCTCGGTCACCGAGCCCAGCTGGACGTCGGCGTCGAACTCGATACCCTCACCCACCGTGGCGGGCAGCTTCGCCACCCCCGGCGGCAGCAGCGGGTTGATGATCCCGGTCTGCGCGGCGGTCAGCTCCGCGCTGGAGTACAGGATCTGCAGGTTCTGGATGGCCAGCGTCTGATCCGGCGGCAGCTTCGACCCCACGATCGGCAGTTCGGAGAGGTTGACCGAGGCGCCCAGCCGCACCCCGAACGCCCACACGCTCGCCGTCTGCTTCAAGAAGACGAACTTGACCTCTTTCAGGTCCAGCGAGATTCCCGGCGGGATCGCCTGCGCCAGATCCGCCGACGCCGCCGCGATTAGTGCCCGCAGCTCAACCGGCGGCCCCGTGTGCACGAAGTCCGCGACCAGCACGTCGGTGCCGGTATCGGCGGTGTCGAAGACGAGGTCGAACTGGAGCCCGGCGAACGACACCTGCCCGGTGAACAAGGCCGAATAGCCCTTCGACCCCGGTGTCACCGCCCCGCCGGCGGGTGCCTGCGCGGTCGGCATGACCGTGATCGTCACCGCGACGGCCACCGGTGTCGCGTCCACCGTGAACCCCGCCTCAAGGTCGAACGCGAAGACGCCGGTGCCGGTCTGGTAGCTGACCGACACCTTGGACAGCATCAGCGACTTGAGCGGAGCGGGAACGTCGCTGATGCCGTACGTGCTGCTCAGTTCCGCAAGCAGCTGTCCGATGTCCAGGTCGGTGAGCTCACCGCTGAACAACCACCCGGCCGGCGGCCCCGTGTAGTGCGCGGACAACAGCAACTCCGCCGTGCCGAGCTGGATGGCGCCGCTCAGTCCGCCAGCGACGCCGCCCGCGCTCTTGTCGATCTGCAGGCTCACCTGACTGACGCCGTACTTGCCGGCGGTGATCTCGCCGTCGGCGATCCCCACCGATAGCGAGTAGTACCCGGCCGACGGAGCCGCAGCCAGGGCGAGCTCGGTGACCTCGATGTCGGGGAGACCGCCGCCCGCACCCAGCATGTACTCAAGCAGGGCGGTCAGGCTGATCGGCGTCTGGGGTGACAGCGACCCACCGAACCTGAAGTCCGGCAACTGCACGTTGACGTTGATGACCTTCTCCAGGAACGACAGCGTGCCCTGGATGCGGATGTAGGCCAGCGAGCCGTTGTCGCGGCTGATCCCGATGCTGACCGACTCCAGCGTGATGTCGCCGAGCCCGATAGCCCGCAGGCCGTTCGTCACCGCGTCGCCCGCTCCGGCGAAGCTGGCGAGGGTCTCCAGCGCGGGCAGGCCGCCGGCGGCGACGACGTCCACTTCCCAGAAACTGTCGTTCGTCAGTCCCACGATCACCTCGAACTCCTGACCAAGGTTGAGCGTGGCGTGCACATTGCCGCTGAACGAATCGCGGTAACCGTTGCCGAACTGCTGATACGCGACGCCAAGCGTGACGCCGATCTTCGTCAGCACGTGCTGGCCGGGGATGATGTCCCAGACCGCCTCCGGCCCGGCGTCGAGATCGAACCGCAGCAACGTGGCAACGCCGGCCAGGTACCCGAACGACACCATGAACGAAGTCAGGTTGAGGCTGGAGAACGGCGGCAGATCCGGGGGCAGCAGCGAGACTACGTCGCTGTCCGCCGCGAAGGTCGCCGCGTCCGTCAGCGACAGCGTTTCGCCCTGGCTCGTGTCCCAGGTGAACGACAGGCCCGAGTTCGCGCCGAGGGTGCCGTTCAGGCTGATGATGTGCTGTCCGGCGGCGAGCGTCGCCGTGATCGCCAGGTCGGCCGTCAGCGGGCCGCTCGGTACGTTCTGCGAGTAGGTGATCGTCGCGGCCCGGGTGAGTACGGACGCGTCCATGCCGGGCAGCGGCCAGTCGGCGTCCATCGCGCCGGACACCACCAGAGTCGCGTCGCTGAGCTCGAGGTCTGTCTGTTTCAGCGTGACCGACTGCTCCGGCAGCGACGCCAGGAAACCGTCGATGGCGGCCGCCCCCGCGGAGCCGGCGGCCAGCGTCAGGACGCCATCGGTGCGGGTCGCGGTCAGCGCGGCGTAGAGGTCTTGGAGTGAGATTGGCATCGCATACCTCTTCAGCGAGAGTTCATCTGTGGGCAATGACGGAGGCGCCGGGACCGGCCGGATTGCCCAGGTCGTAGAACCGCACCCGGAACTGGCTGGGTGATGGCGCCGGCATCAGCAGACCGACGGCAGTGCCCCTAGCCGCCGCGGCGGGGGCGCCCATGCCGACCGCTCCTAGGGCGGACCTGACCGCCCGACGAACCGCGGTCCTGGTGCTGCCTCCGTGGTAGGCGCCGGCCGCCGCGCCGGCACCCGCCGCAACCGCCGCGGTCGCGCCCGCGCCCAATGCCGCCGCGGCCACCGCCGCTGCCATCACGCTGGCGGGATCCCCAGCCGGCAGTGCCCCGTTAGCGGCGAGATCTGCGGCGATTCCCGCCCCAGCGGGCTGGCCAGCCTGGACGACCACGACGTTGGCGGTAGTCCCCGAGCCGGATGACAAGGCCGCTTCCCCCGCCGCGTCCGCGACCAGACCGGCCGCCGCGGCGGCCATCACCCCGGCCACACCTAGCGTCGTCAGGGCGCCGTTCGCCGCGATCCGCGCGGCGTTATAGACCCCGCCCTCGACGGCCGCGCCGGACTGCGCGTTGCTCACTGTCATCACGATGTCGCCGAATATGGGGGGCGGCCCGGCGTTGGGATCGCCTGCGGTGATGGACACGTCGCCGCCGTAGGACAGCGGAGGCGGTCCTGCGAGCTGGTACCCGGTGAGGTAGTTGTCAACGGGCCGGTTCGGGGGTGGCGGAGGGACGGGGCCATGCGCCCCAGGGAACGCCGGATACCCGTCGAGCACGTTGATCGTCTGCTGCGCCGGATGGTTGTGCGGGTTCCCGGTCCCGCAGGACAGAACGGCGGCATCCGGCCGCAGCTGGTCCACGAAGGCCCGGGACGTGGCCGTGTTCGCACCGTGGTGACTCGTCTTGAACGCCAGCACCCGTCCGGCGGCGTTGTTCGCGTTGTTGAGCAGGAGCTGGATCTGGTTTTCCTGCGGGGTTTCGATGTCGCCGGCGACGTAGTAGCGGAAATTGCCGAACGTTACCTCGACTGCCAGGCTCTTCACGTTCTTCAACCGCGCGCCGGCACCTGCGGGCCCGACCGGCCCGACGATGCCGCCGGCGGCCGTCCGGACGTACCGATTGGCCGCGATGAACCGCATGGTGGGAGCGCCCGCCGGGGCCGCGCCCCAGCCGTTCCAGAGCGGGTCGGCTGGCGCGGCCCCGGTGAGCAGCCAGTGCGGCACCCGGTTGATAGCGCCCAGTCCGCCCGCCGGGACAGCGGGGGCCCCGATCCCGGCGGGTAGCGCCCCCACCGCGACGCCGTCGGCCTGGACACGGGCGGTCACCCTGGTGCGGGCGACCACCCCGGCCACGCCGAGCACAGGCCCGTTGACGTTGCTGCCGTTGATCGCACGGAGGAAGTTCAGGTAGTCATTGTCCTGGACCTGCGGCCAGCCCTGGTCGTAGATGATCGTGTTGTCGTAGCGGTTCTGGGTCAGGAGCAGCCCGGTGAGGCCGCGCACATGGTCCCCGTCGTAGTGGGTGCAGATCATGGCGTTGAGCTGCTGGCCCGCGCCCAGCCGCGCCGCCACATACGCGTCAAGCGAGGGTGCGAAGATTCCCAGCCCGCCGTCGACCAGCAGCGACCGGACGATCGGGACGGCGCCGATCAGCGGCGCCACCTCCTGGGCGACGATGAGCGTCGCGTCACCCGTCCCGATCACGTCGATGTGGTGGATCTCTAGTCGCCAGGCCATGCGGTCTATCCGTTCTGCTCGCGGGTCATGCGTATGTCCCTGTTCCTATGGGCGTTCCTATGGGCTAGCTGCTCGAAAGCGGCGCGCTGTTCAGGCCGTTTTGACCGCGCGCAAAGGACGCCGTATAAAACAGGCATGGCGGCGCCCCGATAGGGTTGCGAAATTGGCTGACCGGTCAAAGGTGGCAGCGGCCCATTACGGAATACGGCCAAGCTCGCGCCGGACTAAAGCCGGGGATGGCCTGCAGCGCGGGCGATATGTACCAATTGGTCACTCTGACCAGTACTAATGCGGTACGTACGGTCTTAACGGAAAGTTATACATCGCTGAGATCTCCCCCTGGATCACTCCTATCACGATTTGACTACACCGCCCGGCGCTTCGTCAATATCGAAAATTCGCGCCGTGCTGCTCAATCAGGGCCAAGAGGGCGCTGAGCTGCCAATTAGCACGAAAATCTGCCCCAGAATTATTTTGGGGCGGGTGGGACCCGTGGTTCGCACGACGATGGTTTCGGCTATCTTTGAACGTGAATGACCCGACATCGGCGTTCGGCACACTGTGCCCCGTTCGTCCCTTCTGGCAGGGTGATCGTCGGGGTGATGTTTCATGACGGGGAGGATGATCGATGGACAACTACCAGTGGGCAACCGGCACCAGCACCGTGGACTGGGACGAGCTGTCCGAGCTGTACCGGATCGCGCCGCTCGGCAACAAGCCGCCGTCCGCGCTGAAGACGGTGTTCGGCAACAGCATGTTCGTGCGGTTTGTCTACGCCGGTGACCAGCTGGCCGGTGTCGGCCGGGCCATGGCCGACGGTCTCGACTGCGCCTACATCGCAGACGTGGCGGTGCATCCGGACCACCAGGGCCGGGGACTCGGCAAGGCCATCATCGGAGAGCTCACCAAGGCCGCCGCGGGCCACAAGAAGATCATCCTGTACGCCGCGCCGGGCAAGGAGGCCTTCTACGCCAGCCTCGGCTTCCTGCCCATGAACACGGCGATGGGCATCTGGCAGGATCAGGCGCGCGCGATCGAGGTAGGCCTGCTCCGTCCGGGCGGGTAAACCCGTGGCCTGGCTGCCGGTAAGGCAGCCCGCGCCGCGGATCGGTTCATGATCACGAAGGGTTTTACGTGCTATGGGACCTTGCTGGCTTTTTCTGGGGGCTTGCCCGGAACGCTGGCCGCCCCGGCAGGTCAGCGGCTGACGTCCGGGCTCGATCGGCTCGGTCGGCTCGGTCGGCTCGGTCGGCTCGGTCGGCTCGGTCGGCTCGGTCGGCTCGATCGGCTCGGTCGGCTCGATCGGCTCGGTCGGCTCGCTGGGCCCGCGATAACGTGGCAGTTTCCCGCTTCGTGGTAGCCGGCCCCTTGTTTACGAGGGTCAATCCACCACGAGGCGGTAATCTTCCACATCGTTGACGGGCGTGCCGGTGCGGCCGTATCCCGGCAGCCGCTTACGCCACTCCAGCCACAGACGGCGCACACCCGGTGGCCAGGGCGCGGCGGCTGGCGGTCTATCGCCGAAAGTATTGGGTAAAAACGGACATAAGCGGGCAACTTGCGTAGCGAGCGCACCCGGACCCGGGGCAAAGCCCCCGGCCCGGTCCGCCGCCCTAGTCGCGTGCGCGGAGCGTGGCTACGCCTTCCCCGGTGAGGTCGTCCAGCGCGTGCTTGCGGCCGGTCATGGCCATGACCAGAGCGAGGATCGGGCCGGATACTTCCGGGCCGGTGCCGTGCTGCCAGTCGGCGTCGACCGCGCGCAGCCGGACGCCGGAGCTGCGCCGTTTCGCGCCGATGAGCATGTTCGAGGCCTTGAAGAAATCGGCGAGCCGGACCAGCGCGCCGACCGGATACTCGTGCTTGATCCCGAGCGCGCTGCGGATGTCCTCGGCGTGAATGATCGTCTCGCCGAGCATCGTGTCCGCGGGTCCCGGCGGGTGCTTGACCGAATCCTGGATTCCTTCGAAGCCGGCCAAGGTGTCCTGGGGTGAGTTCCCTCGCTCGGCCGCGATGCCGGCCTGCTGCAGGCGGTCGAAGCTGAATCCCTGCCCAGCCAGCTTCACGAAGAATCCGGGCGGGGTCATCTTGCCGGCCGCGGTCATGTGCGCCAGCACGTCGCGCACCGTCCACTGGGTGCACAGCGATGTGACAGCCCACTGGTCCGGCCCGAGCGATCGCATGTCGGCGGTCAGGGCCTTCCGCTCGGCATGCACCGTAGGCCAGATTTCTGCTTTTTCCATCGGTCCCTCCCCAGTTGTCCGGGCCCGTCCAGCGGTCGGCCCGTTATTCGATACACGCTAAATTAGTCCTGTGCCGAAATACGTGCAATCGCCCGGAGGTGGGCAAAGCCGAGACCTTCAGCAGGTGCTGGCAGCCCTGTCCTCCCCGATCCGCCGGGAGATCCTGAGCATGATCTGGGACCGGGAGCTGGCGGCGGGTGAGATCGCGGCGGCCTTCTCGGTGACCAAGCCGACGATCTCGCAGCACCTCGCGGTGCTGCGTGAGGCCGGACTGGCCACGAGCACGGCGATGGGCACGTCCCGGCGCTACCGGGCCCGCCAGGATGCGCTGCTCGGCCTGCGCGCCGCGGTCAGCAGCCCCGGGAAATGGGACAACGCCGATGACGTACCGGAACGAGTGCTGTCGGACACCACGACCAAGCTCGCCGTCGTAGCGAGCACCGACGTGGCCACCGACCAGGCGGCCACGTTCACCGCCTTCACCGATCCGGCGGTCTACTCCCGCTGGCTGGGTGTCCCGGTCAGCATCCAGGACGGTCGTTTCGCCTGCACCATGGAATGGGGAACGGTCGTGCGCGGCCGGTACGATCTGGTCTGCCCGCCCGAGCTCATCGTCATGAGCTGGGATTTCGAGGACGAGAACGTTCCGGTCCCTGGCGGCGAGATGACCGGCTACCTGCGAGTCAGGCCGCTGGCCGAAGGTGCCCATGTAGAGGTCCACCAGATCGTGGATACCCCCGCCCAGGCGGACTTCATGCGCGGCGCTTGGGCGATGGTCTTCGGTCGCCTCAAGGCCGGTGTCGCCCGGGCCAGCGACCCGCGGTCGCACATGCCGCCCCGCCCGCCGCGCCGCAAGCGGGCAACCTGACCCTAAATGCCTTGAGGGCCCGGTGGCGTCGCCCGGAGCTGGACGGCGGCCTGGCCGAGCACCGGATGTTCCGCGGCGAGGGCGATCGCGCCGGGCTGCCCGGGGAGCGAGCGGACCCAGACCGCGCCGAGGCCGCCGTAGGCGCCGAACTCGAACGGGTTATCCCCGATCAGCGTGCCAGGACCGGAGAGCGCGATCGCCACCTCGCCGGTCAGGTAACGGCGCTGGTTGCCGTATGCGTCCACGGCACGGAAGACAACGCGCGTCGCGTCCGATCCATCGGCGGCGATCTCGTCGTCATCCGCGCCGATGGCGAGGTGGTCGAAGGCCGGGTCAGCCGACATCCGCACTTCTGCCAGCTGCGAGCCGCCGACGTAGCCCGCGATGACGAGGTCCCCGGAGACGGCCGGCATCGTGACGAAGAACGGCGGGTACGGCAGGTTCCGGTAGCGCGGTGAATCGCTGGGCAGCGCCGTCGTGGAAGGCCCGCCCTTGACCGAGATCTCGAGCCGCTCGCAGTTGCTGGCGATCATCGCTGGCGCCGGCGCGATCATGCCGCCCGGCGCGACCGCGCCGCCCGGCCCCGGTCCCCAGAAGAACACCGGGATGATCACCGGCCGGACCTTCGGGTCCACCTGAGCCTGGTAGATGGCCGCGCCGGGCTTCGGGACGCGGAATCCGTCGGCCACCCCCGCCCACTTGACCGCATGCGGGCGCCCGAGCAGCGAGTGGTAGTCGAAACCGGCCCAGGCCAGCAGGCCGGCATAGGCGGTGTTCTCCCCGGCCGCGCTGTGCGCCTGGGCGTGCAGATCGGCCTGCCTGGCCAGCATCGCCGGCGGATCGGTCCAGGTGAAGTGCGGCGGCCTGGCCTCGATCACGCCGACGGATTCGGTGATCAGATAGGGAACGCCGGGCACCGGCGGCGCCAGGCGAGCCTCACCTTGCCGGGTTACGGAATAGTCGTTGAACGCGAACACATCCTCGGCCCAGCCATCGGGGTTGTGCAGATGCATCGCGCCGGAACTCGGCCGGGACGGGTCGAGTGCTCTGGCGGCCTGCCGGGTGGCGGCCCACAGCGCCGGGTAGCCACGGGTCTCGTTGAGCCGCGTGCCCCAGATGATCACCGACGGGTGGCTGCGGTCCCGGATCACCATGTCCCGGACGTTCTCGACGACCAGGTCCTGCCACGCTGTGTCGGGACTGACGTGGCCCCAGCCCGGCGTCTCCTCCCACACCATCAGGCCGAGCTCGTCGCAAGCGTCCAGGAAGTGCGGTGACTGCGGATAATGCGAGCAGCGCACCATGTTGCAGTTCAGCTCGTTCCGGAGGATCTCGGCGTCCCGCCGCTGCACCCGGGCTGGCATCGCCATGCCCGTGTAAGGGAACATCTGGTGCCGGTCCAGGCCGAACAGCTGCAGGCGCCGCCCGTTCAGGTAGAAGCCATCCGACCGGAACGCGGCGTCACGGAACCCGATCCGCCGTGTCGCCACGTGCGGGTCGGCGCCGGGCACGGTGAGCCGGGCCCGCAGCGTGTACAGGGCCGGGCTGTCCGGTGACCACAGCCGCACCGGCCCGAATCCGGTCAGGCTCAGCGACGCGCCGCGCAGGCCGGTGCCGGAGATACTCAACGGCAGGGTCTGCGACGCGATCGGGCGAGCCTTGCCGTCGAGCAGTTCGGCAAGTAGCGTCGCACGCCCAGTGACCGGCCGAGCGGCGTCGATCGTGCATTGCACGTCCACCCGAGGCCGCGCGGTCAGCACGTCAGCCGGCGCCGCCGAAAGATCAGCGATGAACACCTCCGGCACGACCCGCAAACTGACGTCACGATAGATGCCGGCCGGCTGCATGAAGTCGATGCTGGCCGGCCCGTTCCCGGCGCATACCGGCGGTACCGCGATGCACCGTGCGTCCACGACCACCGCCAGCACGTTCTCGCCCGGGTTAAGCACACCCGTGAGCTCGGCCGAAAACGGCAGGTAGCCACCCCGATGGCTCGCCATCACCTGGTCGTTGCAGACCACCGTCGCGTTGACCATGACACCGTCGAAGTGGACGAAAACCCGATGGTCGCGCCGCGGTGAGACAAGCGACGAGCCGTCGAAATGACGCCGGTAGACCCACACGTCCTGCCAGGCGGCCGGATCCCAGTCACGCCAGGACAGGTTCGTGTGTACGGCCGTATGCGGCAAGGTGACCTGCGTAAACGTGCTGTCGTCGAAGTCCGCTGTCTCGGCGTGCGGCTGGTACGCGCCGCCGAACAGCCAGCCCGCGTTAAAGGAGAGCCCAGGACTGACTGACCCGCGCTCCAGCCTGGAGCAGCCGCCGATCAGCGCGAGCAGCGGCAGCCCGGCGGTCCCCGCCGCGCCGGCCAAGCCCGCCCGCAGCAGCGCCCGCCGTGCTACCCGCCCGTGCCCGTCCGCGGGAGTCTCCTTTGCCCCGTGTGCCGCCCGTTTGCAGGATGCCCCGGACGGGTCTTGATCACTCGCGTGAACCATCACATGGTAAGAGCCACCGGCACACCGTGTTCACCACTGGCGCCAACGATTGTTGCCATAGACATTGTTTCCATGTAATCTATAAGTCAACGACGAGGGAAGGACAGCACCATGGCACAGACTCCGACACTGACCGGTCAGGACATCGCCGAGGCTCAGGGGGCGGTGACCCGGCTGCTGGAACGCTCGCTGGCGGGCACCGGAGCCACCCGCCACGACTACGTGATCCTTCGCGTCCTGACCACCCGCGGCCCGTTCCGGTCTCCCAAGGAGCTGCACGAATTCCTGGCCGGCCAGCAGCAGCTCGGGCTGACCACGGAGGATGTCGCGGACGTCCTGGCGGGAATGGAGCAGCGCGGACTCGCGGCCGGCACTGGCCGCGACGACGCGGGTCCGGCCGAGGCGACGCCGGAGGGCGCTGCTTTGCTCGCCCGGCTGACGCAGCTGGTTGTCCCGGCGACGCGGCAGCTGTTCGGCGGCTTCGACCCGGACGACCTGGCCACCGCGCACCGCGTGCTGACGCAGGTGATCGAGCGCGCCGACCAGATCAACTGAACCGACGGGCCGCGGCGCGCAATAGAGGATGCATGACCAACACGAGCGTCTGGCGGCAATCGGTGCACCTGGCCCGGCTGCACTTGGCGAGCCGCCGGGCGTCGGCCGCACTGGCCGTGCTCGCCGTGTGCGCCGCGATGCTCTGGCCCGCGTCGCACTGGCGCTGGGGGGCCAGCGGTGATGCCGCCCCCCGGCAGCTGCCGCTGCTAATTGAGGCCGCGGCGGCCGCGGTGATCGCGGTGACCATGTACAACCCGTTCGGCGAGGCGGAACGCGCGGTCGGCCGGTGGCTGCCCTGGCTTCGGCTCGGCTCCGCGCTGGCACTGACCGCCGCGGCCGCGGCGCTGCTGGCGTTCGCGACTACCGGCGGGCGGCTGCCAGGCGGATCGACGCAGCTGCTGCGCGACCTGGCCGGAATGACCGGCATCGGGCTCATCTGCGCCACGGTGCTGGGCGGGCTGCTGGCCTGGATCGGGCCGGTCTCCTACGGGCTGCTGGCCGGGTTCACCCTGTCGGGCGCGTGGACGTCTCCGTGGCTGTGGCCGGCCCGCCCGCCGGACGACCGTGGTGCCGCGCTCTGCGCTGGCCTGGTGTTCGCGGCTGGCCTGGCGATGACGACGCTACGCGGTGCGCGAACGACAAATTGACCGAACGAGCCGAGGCTTCGCCGGCCCCTGGCTCTTATCCGTGCCGCCCGCCATCGGGGTGCGGCCTAAGCGGGCTCAGGGACGCCAAGGCCGCCGGCGACGGTCACCTCCTGGCCGGTGAACTCACCCGTGAGCATCGGCATCGCTTTGCCGATCGCCGCCTTCGTCTCCTGGAGTTGCAGCGAGGCGTCGTGGTGCTGTTTGCTCTCCCATACCTCGCTGACCCAGATCGTGTCCTCGTCGGTATCGGACAGGCTCACGACGTATAGGTGGCAGCCGTGGTCGCGCAGCCCATCGGCAGCGCTGAGCAGGATCGCGACGACGTCGTCGCGCCGGCCGGGCCTGGTCCTCATCGATCCGATGTAGCCGTAGGTCATGACGCGTACCCTACCGGCCGCCGGCTCACGAGGTGACTCGAGCCTGGGCTGACTCGTTGACATGAGCTGGCCCGCGGGAGAGGCTGGGCGGTGCTTCCCGGTCTGTGCGTTGGAGGTAGCGGTGGCGCGTCCGTCGTCGGTACGCAGGCGTGGTTTTACGGGACTTGTCGCGGTGCTCGCCGCCGCCGCGGCGGGAGCGGCCGGGCTGGCCGGCATTCCTGCCGCGGCTGCCGTTCCCGCCGCGGCCGGAGCGGCGGCTCCGGGCGCGCCTGGTGTCGCGTCGTACTTCGACCTGGCGAGGAAGGACTGCGTGGGCACGGCGGCCGGCCCGGCGTCCAAGGTGTGGTACACCGTGGCGGGCGGGGTGCTGTCCGACGTGTACGAGCCGACGATCGACAACACCGATGTCAGCACGCTGCAGTACGTCGTGACCGATGGTGCCACGTTCACCGATCTGCAGTCCCGCGACATGACCTATACGGTGGCCGCCGATCCGTCCGGCATGGCGTGCACGGTGACATCTGCCGACGCGGCGCACGGCTTCCGCCTGGTCACCACCTACATCACCGACCCGGCGAGCGACACGGTCCTGATGCGGACCGAGCTGAAGAACCTGCCAGGGTCGGCTACCAGCGTGTCCCGGCTGCACGTGTACGCCCGGCTTGACGCGCACGTCAACGGCAACGGCGGCGGCGGAAGCCAGAACGCCGGCGCGAACTCCGGGGTGGTGGACACCTCCGCCGGCGCCGCGGTCCCGGTGGTCTTCAGCACGAACACGGTCACGAACGCCGTCAACCGGAGTTACGCGGTGCCGACGTATATGGCGCTGGCGGCGAGCACGCCCGTCAAGACGGCGAGCGTCGGATACGCGGGCACCGCCAGCGACGGCCTGACCGAGCTCGACGCCTCCCACGTGCTGGCCCCGGTGTACGACTCGGCGGCCGATGGCCACATCGTGGCCACCGAGGAGGTGACCCCGGCGCACGGCGGCTCGGTGACCCTCGCGCTGGGATTCGGCCGCACTCAGGCGCAGTCCCGCTCCGTCGCCGAGGGATCGGTGAGCCGTCCGTTCGGACAGGCGCTGGCGAGTTACCAGGCCGGCTGGGCGGCCTACGACGCCGGCCTGCGCCCGCCGCCAAGCCTGGACAGTGCCAGCGGGGCCGGCTCGGCCGCCGCACGCTACTGGCTGTCCGCGAACGTGCTGAAGGCGAGCGAGGACAAGACGTTCCCCGGCGCGATCGTCGCGTCCCTGGCCAGCCCGTGGGGCCAGTCGGTGCCGGCCGGGGCGCTCGCCGGCAGTGCGCCCTCCTATTTCGGCTCCTACCGTGAGGTGTTCGCCCGCGACCTGTACGAGGCCTTCACCGGCCTGCTCGCCGACGGCGATATCGGCACCGCCAAGGCGGCCACATTGTTCCTGTTCGACCGTCAGCAGCTGCCGACCGGGGCGATGCCGCGCAACTCGCTGCTGAACGGCGAGGCCGCCCCGGATACCGGCGGCCTCCAGCTGGACGAGGCCTCGTACCCGATCTTGATGGCGTACCTGACCGGACTCGGCGGTGACGCCGCACTCTGGCGGGACCACATCCGGCCGGCCGCGGACTTCGTTGTTGCCAACGGGCCATCGGACGGCGTCGAGCGCTGGGAAGAGCAGAACGGCTACTCACCGTCCACGATCGCGGCCGAGATCGCCGGGCTGACCGCCGCGTCGGCCATCGCCGCGAGCCACGGTGACACCGCGCGGGCGCGGCTGTACCAGGCCACCGCCGACGATTTCCAGCGCGACATCAAATCCTGGACGGTGACGACCAGCGGCCCGTACGCCGCGCGCTACTTCATCCGGCTCTCCAAGACCGGCGACCCGAACGCGGCCATCAGCTACAGCCTCGGCAACGGCGGCCCGACCGCGGACCAGCGCGCGGTCGTCGACGGCGGATTCCAGGAGCTGGTGCGCCTCGGCGAACTGCCGGCCGGCGACCCCGATGTGCGGGCGTCCCTGGCGGTGCTCGGCAAGCAGATCTCGGTGTCCACGCCCAGCGGGACCGGTTACTACCGTTACGGCACCGCCGCGGCTCAGGGCAGCGCCGACGGGTACGGGGACTGCTACCAGCCAAGCCAGACCTCGTGCCCGACAACGGGGGCCCCGTGGCCGCCGACCGATACCGGCACCGGGCACCTGTGGCCGAACCTGTCCGGCGAGCGCGCCGAGTCCGACGTCGCGGCCGGGGATGCCGGTGCCGCGGCGCCGCTGCTCCAGGCGATGCTCAACTTCTCCTCGGGCGTCGGGCTGGTACCCGAGCAGGCATGGGAAGACCCGGACCGGCCGGCCTCGCCGTACGGCAGCGACCCGGCGACCGCGTCCATCGGCTTCACCGACGGCAAGGCGGCCGGGTCGGCGTCCCCGCTGACCTGGGCTCAGGCGCAGGAACTGCGGCTGATCGTCTCGCTGGGCACCGGGCGCAACGTCGACACTCCCGCGATCACCACCGCGCGTTACCTCACCCACGGCGCCCCAGCCGCGCTGCCGGTGACCATCACCGCGCCGAAGCCGGGCAGCACGCTGGCTGTCGCGTCCACCACGGTGACCGGCACGACCGCGCCTGGGGCGTCGGTCAGCGTCGCGTCCGCCGACACCACGACCGGCGCGCCAGCCGCGGTGACGACGACTACCGCCGCCGCCGACGGGTCGTTCGCCGCGACGGTCGCGGTCAGCTTCGGCAGTAACGTGATCACCGTCTCCGCTACCGCGAACGGAGGGCGGAGCACCGGGTACGGTCAGGTGACTGTCACGAACGAGGGCGGCGGCAGCACGGTGCTCGATGTCACGGACCAGTCCGGCGACGACAACGGACCCGGGACCTATCAGTACCCGACCTCCGCCAGCTTCACGGCCGGGTCGTTCGACCTGACGCGGTTCCAGGTGCTCAGCGACGGTACCTTCGCCTACCTGCGGGTCACGCTGCGCACCCTGGTGCCGACCTTCGGCGTGATCGACGGAGCGCAGCTGCTTGACGTGTACCTGCACGTGCCGGATGCCGCGGCCACCTCGACCGCGGCCGCCTTCGCCTCCCGCAACTACACGGTCTCGCCGTCGGGGGCCTGGAACCAGCGGGTCGAGGTGCAGGGGTTCGCCGCGCCGGTATGGGTGAACCCCGGCGGCGCAACGGTGGGGACTCCGTTCGTGCTCCCCAACGGGAGCGACCGGACCATCACGATCGCGCTGCCCGAGGCACAGCTCGGCCCGCCGGCATCCGGATGGGGGTTCAGCGTCGTGCTCACCGGCCAGGACGGCTTCAGCCCGGACCAGGCGCGCGCGTTCGCGGCGACACCAGAGGACTTCGCGTTCGGGGTGTGCGCGCCGGGCGGGACCGCGCGGGTCTGCTCCGTCGCCCCGGCAACCGTGCCGAAGGCGGTGGACGTGATCACGCCACCCGGCGTTCCCCAAGCCACAGAGCTCGACCCCACCGCGGGCCCGGTCGTCATCCAGCCCGTGACCGTGCCGTGATTGATGGCCCAAGCCGATCAAGAACAGGCTGGCCTGCGGCTGGGTTCTGCTGACGGCCGGTGGCTGATCGCCGCTTCGGCGCTCGGGTCGGGGCTCGCCTTCCTGGACAGCACGGTGGTGAATGTCGCGTTGCCCGCCATCAGGCGCGAGCTGGGCGGCGGCCTGAGCGTCCAGGAGTGGGTGCTGGACGGCTATCTGCTCACGCTCAGCGCCCTGCTGCTGCTCGGCGGCGCGCTCGGCGACCGGTACGGCCGCAGACGGGTCTTCCTTTGCGGTCTGGCGCTGTTCAGCCTCACGTCCCTGGCCTGCGGCATCGCGCCAGACGGCGCGGTCCTGATCGCCGCGCGCGCCGTGCAGGGGATCGGCGCGGCACTGCTTGTCCCGGGCAGCCTGGCGCTGATCGACGCGGTGATCGCGCCCGGCGACCGGGGCCGGGCCGTCGGCGCCTGGGCAGGCTTGTCCGGTGTCGCGTCGGCGATCGGGCCGCTGCTCGGCGGCTGGCTGGTACAGGCCGCGTCCTGGCGGTGGGCCTTCTTCATCAACCTGCCGCTGGCCGCGGCGGCGACGTACATCACGGTGCGGCATGTCCAGGAGAGCCGGGACGGTCGGGCTCGCGGTCGCCTCGACTGGCCTGGCGGAGTCCTGATCACCGCGGGCCTGGCCAGCGTGATCTACGCGCTGATCGAGGTGCCGGACACCGGGTGGACCAGCGTCACCATCGGCGCCCTCGGCTCGGGTGCCGCCTGCCTCCTGGGGTTTGCCGTGGTCGAGGCCAGAGCCGCGACGCCGATGCTGCCGCTGGCGATCTTCCGCTCCCGTCAGTTCAGCGGCGCGAACCTCACCACGCTGGCTGTGTACGCGGCGCTGAGCGGCGCCCTGTTCCTGCTCGC
>Ga0070714_100000421_pt1 | contig 30828 bp, 36 predicted proteins | sample LARL83metaG_FD_65450 | JGI IMG/M metagenome (GOLD analysis project Ga0070714, IMG submission 65450) | Corn, switchgrass and miscanthus rhizosphere microbial communities from Kellogg Biological Station, Michigan, USA - LAR L8-3 metaG | ecosystem: Host-associated > Plants > Roots > Rhizosphere ... | reverse complement strand
GACGCGGCTTTCGCCGAGTTCGCCCGGGCTCGTCGCGACACCACGGCCACACCCGGTGAGGGAGGCTGACCTAAATGGCAGAACGACGGAAAAGTAACACGAGCACCCGCCGCCGGACGCGATCCGACCGGGACGAACGCGAAGAGCTCGACGAAGAGCCCGAGTCCCTCGAAGAAGACGAGATCGTCGACGCCGACGAATCCGGCGAAGCCGACGACGAGCTGCCGGAGACAGACGAGGCGGACGAACCGGATGAACCGGAGGAACCGGACCGGCGGGGCCGCCCGGCCATGACGGCCGGCGAGGCCGCCAAGGTGGCGCTGCGGCAGCTCGCCACGCTCACCTCGAAGCAGCCCGAGGGTGTCACCGAGATCGCGCGCACCGAAGACGGCTGGACCGTCGGCGTCGAGCTCGTCGAGGACCAGCGGATTCCCTCGTCGGCCGACATCCTCGCTACCTATGAGACAACGGTCGACGAGGACGGCGAGCTGGTGTCCTACCGGCGGGTGAGGCGGTACCCCCGCGGCCGCGGCGACGCCGAGGAATAGTGAAATGACTGAAGGCAGCTTGGGCGGCGCCGGGTCCCCGGCCCTGAGCGCCGGCCCGCTCAGCGGTCCCCAGCCCGCCAACCTCGGCGACATCCTCGAGCGGGTGCTGGACAAGGGCATCGTGATCGCGGGTGACATCAAGGTGAACCTGCTCGACATCGAGCTGCTCACGATCAAGCTGCGGCTGGTGATCGCCTCGCTCGAAACGGCGAATCAGGTGGGCATCAACTGGTGGAAGTCCGACCCATGGCTCAGTGCCGACGCCGCGAACGGCTCGAAGCGACAGGAGCTCGAAGAGGAGAACCGCGAGCTGCGCGGCCGGATCGAGGCGCTGGAGGCGGGATCGCGCGATGACGGCTGACGGCGGCTGGGTGTGGCTGTACGGCGTGACCGGCGACGGCGCCGGAGCCGTCGCTGCCGATGTGCCCGGGGTGGACGGCCGCGCGCCCCGCGCTATTGCCGCCGCCGGGCTCACCGCCATCGTGGGCGATGTCGCCGATCGCGAGTACGGCGAGGTCGCGTTGCGGCGCAACCTGGAGGACCTGGACTGGCTCGCGCGGACGGCGCGGGCGCACCATGCGGTCCTTGCGGCCGTCGCCGAGCGCGGTCCCGTGGTCCCCATGCGGCTCGCCACCCTGTTTACCGACGACGCCGGCGCGGCCGGCACGCTGCGGGAACGGGCGGCCGACTTTCGCCGGGCGCTGGCGGTGGTCGACGCGCGCAGCGAATGGGGGGTCAAGGCTTACGCGGCCAAGCCCGCTGAACCGGTGCTGGATGCCGCGTCCCAAGCCGCCGGACCTGGGGCCGCATACCTGCGACGGCGGCGCGCCCAGCTGAACGCGAGCAAGGATGCCCGCCAGGAAGCGCTGGCCAGCGCCCGGACGGTCTATGCCGAGCTCGGCCGGGTCGCCGTCTCGGCACGGCTCTATCCGCCGCAAGCACCGGATCTGGCCGGGCAGCCGGCGCCGATGGTCCTCAACGCGGCGTTCCTGGTGGCCGACAAGCAAGCCGGCGAGTTCGCCAGCGCGGTGACCGGTCTGGCGACCGAGCACCGGTTCGTCCAGCTCACGATGACGGGGCCGTGGCCCGCCTACTCCTTCGTCGGTGAAGGTGATGGGCCGGGTCCACGATGACCGGGCCGGGATACGACCCGGTGGTCCAGGGGGAACGCATCGCGCTCGTGGACCTGCTCGACCGGGTGCTGGCCGGCGGTGTCGTCATCGTCGGCGACGTCACCTTGTCCATCGCCGACGTCGATCTGGTCAGGGTGTCGGTACGCGCGCTGGTGTCGTCGGTCAGCGCGTTGATGGACAGCATGGACGAACCGCGGCAGGAGTACGGCTGATGGGCGAGACGGTGCGCCGGCTCCGGATCGACGCGGACCCAGAATCAGTGGAAAAGGGCCTGGTAGCCCTCGTTCTCACGCTGGTCGAACTGCTCCGGCAGCTGATGGAGCGGCAGGCACTGCGCCGGGTAGAAGAAGGGTCGCTCACCGATGATCAGATCGAGCGGGTCGGATCGACCCTGATGGCACTGGAGACCCGGATGGCCGAGCTCAAGGAGCACTTCGGCCTCACGGCCGAGGACCTCAACCTGGACCTGGGGCCGCTCGGGCCGCTGCTGCCACGCGAAGGACCCTGAGAGCGCCCCCAGGCCCGGTGAAATCGTTCCGGATGAAGTCGCTACGGCTTGGTGGCCCGGCGAGCCGACTTGCCGGCGTCTTTTACTTGCTCGGCGACCTGACGGGCGCCACCACTCAAGCGCTCCGCCTCTCCCTTTGTCTCCATGGAGACATTGCCAGTGGCCCGGCCAGTCTTTTCCCTGGCCCGGCCCTTGCCCATCTTGAACTTGTTGCGCATCTTGTCGACGAAACCCATATCGCCTCCTTACGGGAACGCATACTTCCCCCGTAAGGCCGGTCTAATCAGAGCCGGGACAAGCACCCCTGGCCGTTCGGGCCAAGCGTTTAGCGAAGGTGACCAGGGAAAGCTGGATCGCCATGCGACTCGCTGAGACACTTCATATGCTGCGGGTGGCCCGGCCGCCGGCGCCTTACGGTGCCCGCAGGCTGGCCCGCTGTTACAGCATCGAAGACGTGGCCCGCAAGGCGCGGCACAGGCTGCCCCTCGGCGCGCGGGCCTACCTGGAAACCGGCGGCGAGGACGAGTTCACGATGCGGCGCAACCGGGCCGCCTTCGACGCCTTGGAATTCGTTCCCGATATGCCCCGCGACGTCAGCGACGTCGACACCAGCACCACCGTGCTGGGCCAGCGCGTCCCGCTCCCCTTCGCGCTCTCGCCGATCGGCGCGCCGCGGATGTTCCACCACCAGGGCGAGCTCGCGGTGGCCCGTGCCGCCAGGCACGCCGGCATTCCCTACGGGATATCCACTCTGGCCACCACCGCGGTGGAGGACGTGGCCGCGGAGACCGGTACACCGCTGTGGTTCCAGGTGTACCTGTGGGGCGACCGCGGCGAGGCCAAGGAAGCGGTCGCCCGCGCCAAGGCGGCCGGGTTCGGCGCCCTGCTGATCAGCATCGACACCACGGTGCGGTCCAAGCGCGAGCGGGAGAAGCGCGCCGGCCTGGAGCTGCCCACCCCGAACCTGCGAGTGAGCACGCTGCTCGAAGGCGCACTGCACCCCAGCTGGGGCCTGCACTTCCTCACGTCACCGACGATCAGCTTCCCCAACATCGGCCCGCCGGATCAGCGCTCGCTCGCGAAGATCTCGGACATGTTCGACGGCACCGTCAGCTGGGCGGACCTGGACTGGATCCGCGAGCTGTGGGACGGGCCGATCCTGGCCAAGGGCGTGCTGCGCCCCGAGGAGGCGATCGAGGCGGCCAAGCGCGGGCTGGACGGGGTGATCGTGAGCAACCACGGCGGCCGGCAGCTCGACCACCTGCCGGCCACCATCGACGTCCTGCCCCAGATCGTCGACGCGGCCGGGGACCGGCTTGAGGTCCTGGTCGACTCCGGGTTCCGGCGCGGCAGCGACATCGCCGCCGCGCTCGCGCTGGGCGCCCGGGCCGTCCTGGTCGGCCGCGCCCACCTGTACGGGCTGGCCGCCGCGGGCGAGGCCGGCGTCCGCCACTGCATCGACATCCTCGCCCAGGAGTTGCGCATGACCATGCAGCTATGCGGCGTCCGGAACATCGCCGAACTGAACTCCCGCGTGATCCGCCGCCGGGAGGTGCTGTCTGGTTGAGCCGATGCTGGATACCTGCTGACCAGGCTGAGGCCGAGCCTCATCCGCAGGCCCGCGACGTCGCGGCGCGGCTGCGCCTGCGCGAGCTGTCCTAGCAACTCTGTTAGAAGAAGTCGCCCAGCGATGCGGCAAGTGCGTCGGGGGCCTCCTCGGCCATGTGGTGCCCGGAGTCGATGCTGTGGCCGCGGACATCGTCAGCCCAGGTGTGCCAGATCGTGAGAGGGTTCCCGTAGAGGTCTTCGAGATCGTCGCGCTTCGACCACAGCGCCAGCAGCGGTGACGTCACGCGGCGCCCGGCGGCCCGGTCCGCCTCCTCGTGCCGGCGGTCGACGGTCAGGCCAGCGCGGTAATCCTCGAGCATCGCCCGGACCACTTGGGGATTCCGGACGGCCCTGCGCCACTCGTCGTAGTTCTCCTGGCCCATGACTTCGGGATCGCCGCGGTACCAGCCGTCAGGATCGGCGTTGATGACGCGCTCGGGGATCTCCGGCTGAGCGAAGAAGAACCAGTGCCACCAACGCGTGGCGAACTCCGGGGTAATCCGGGACAGGTGCTCGCTCAGGGGCACGCAGTCCAGCAGTGCGAGGCGTGACACCGCATCTGGGTGGTCGAGCGCGAGCCGGAGCGCGACATAGCCGCCACGGTCATGTCCGGCCAGCGCGAACCGGCGATGGCCGAGGGCTCGCGCGACCGTCACGATGTCGCGCGCGACGGCACGCTTGGAGTGTGCCGTGTGGTCCGCCGCGGGCTCTGGCCCCCGCGACTGACCGTACCCGCGCAGATCGGGGCAGATAACAGTGAATCCCCGCTGGACCAGGCGGGGCGCGACCCGATGCCAGGTGGCCGAGGTGCGCGGGTGCCCGTGGAGCAGCACGACCGGCGGGCCATCACCGCCGTGGCGGACAAAGATCGATGCGTCGTCGAGGTCAACACGGCCTTCGTCGAAGTGTTCAAACACACGCTCACGCTCTCCATCGGCCCCGCTGTTCAAACGTTTTGCCTCGTGATGTGCCGGGAACCGGAGCGGGATGCCGGAGTTGCCGGACGTTGAGGTCTTCCGCGCGGTGCTGGCCGAGCACGGTACCGGTCGTCTAGTAATTCGCGTCGAAGTGGCTGGCGAGCCCGGATTCATCCTCGCCGGCCGGTCGGCGAACTCGGACCGGCCGCGGGCGCGTGTCCATGGCCAGGCGACGGGTGAGCGCTCACCCCCGAATTGGACACGTTGGCTTTACTAGGGCGAGCCGGGCTGTGTGCTGGCTGTGCTGGCTCGCCGCGGGGCGGCCGCCTTCGTGTCTGCTGGTGACGGCCGGGGCTGAAGGTGGAGTAGCTGGCTAGCGATACGCGTGCGCGTCAAAGACCGCGGCGACAACGTGGAAGATGGTCCGCTCGTGGAAGATTAACCTTCGTATTCGAGGGTCGGGTCTCCACGAAAGGGTAATCCGACACGTTGTCCGGCCATGCACCTGTCGGCCAGCGCTAACGTACGGCACCTTTTCTGGCATGTTACGTGTCGCGGGCGTGGGGAATCCGGCCGCCCGCCAGCACCATCGCGATCTGGCGTTCGGACAGATCATGAAATAGGCGTATATCGTGGCCGTCGTGGCTGGCCGTCACGGAGGAGGAGGGCTCTCCCGTGGCAGGCTCTCCCGTGGTGAGCTGGCCGCGCAGGTCTTCGAACGTCACCAGGTCGCCGCGGTCGATGGCGTCGTAGTCCGCGGGATCGGCGAACCGCAGCGGCAGGATGCCGAAGTTCGCCAGATTCTGGAAGTGAATGCGGGCGAAGGACTTCGCGATGACCACCCGCAGGCCGAGGTACCGGGGCGCGATCACCGCGTGCTCTCGGGACGACCCCTGCCCGTAGTTCTCGCCGGCCACCACCAGGTGCGGTCCGGCGGCCGCCGCTACCCGGTTAGCGTACTCGGCGTCGATCTGGCGGAACACGAACGCGGAGATCGCCGGGATGTTGCTGCGCAGCGGCAGCACTTCGGCGCCGGCCGGGAGGATCTCGTCGGTGGAGATGTTGTCGCCGGCCTTCAGCTCGACCGGCCCCTCAAGACGCTCGGGCAGCGGATCGAATTCCGGCAAGGATGCGATGTTCGGGCCTTTGACCAGGTCCTGTTCCCGCGCTTGCGCGGGCGGGAGCGGCGGGACGAGCATCGAGGTCGTGACGTGCGCGCGCCGGGGCAGCGTGACCCGCGGATACGCCGTACCGAGGTCACGCGGGTCGGTGATCACGCCGGTCAGCGCCGCGGCCGCGGCGGTCTCCGGTGAGCACAGCCAGACCGAGTCCTCCTTGGCGCCGGACCGGCCGGGGAAGTTCCGCGGGACGGTGCGCAGGCTGTTGCGTCCGGTGGCCGGCGCCTGACCCATCCCGATGCAGCCCAGGCAGCCGGACTGATGGATCCGGGCGCCGGCCGCTATCAGGTCGAGCAGCCAGCCGCCGGTGGTCAGGTCGGCGAGGGTCTGCCGCGAGGTCGGGTTTATGTCGAACGAGACCTGGTCGTGGCTCTGCCGTCCCTTTACGATCTCCGCGACGATCGCGAAGTCCCGTAGCCCGGGGTTGGCCGACGAGCCGACCACGACCTGAAAGACCGGCTCGCCGACGACCTCACGGACAGGTACCACGTTGCCCGGACTGGACGGTCTGGCGATCAGCGGCTCAAGCGCGGACAGGTCGATGCGGTCGGTGACGTCGTAAGCGGACCCTGGTTCGGGGAGCAGTTCCCGGTAGTCCTGCTCGCGCTCCTCGGCACGCAAGAATTCGCGCACCGCCTCGTCCGCCGGGAACACGGTGGTGGTCGCGCCCAGCTCGGCGCCCATGTTCGCGATGACGTGCCGGTCCATCGCGGTCAGGCCGGCCAGGCCGTCGCCGTGGTATTCGATGATCCGGTTGACGCCGCCCTTGACGCCGTGCCGCCGGAGCATCTCCAGCACGACGTCCTTGGCCGATACCCAGTCCGGCAGGCTGCCGGTGAGCTCGACGCCCCAGATCTCCGGCATCCGCAGGTACAGCGGCTCCCCCGCCATCGCCATCGCCACGTCGAGGCCGCCGGTGCCGATCGCCAGCATGCCCAGCGACCCGGCCGCGCAGGTGTGGCTGTCGGATCCCGCGAGTACCTTGCCAGGGATCCCGAACCGCTGCATGTGCACGGGGTGCGAGACCCCGTTGCCCGGCTTGGAGTACCACAGCCCGAAGCGGCGGCAGGCCGAGCGCAGGAACAGGTGATCATCGGGGTTCTTGCTGTCTGCCTGGAGCAGGTTGTGATCGACGTACTGGACCGAGACCTCGGTCGTCACGTGATCCAGACCGAGTGCTTCCAGCTCCAGCATGACCACGGTCCCGGTCGCGTCCTGGGTCAGGGTCTGATCGACCGAAAGCGCGATCTCGGTGCCCGGCCGCATCTCGCCAGCGACAAGGTGCGCGGCGATCAGCTGCTGTGCCAGGTTGCATCCGGTTTTCGCCATGCGCGACGGCTACCCGCCCGGACGCACGGTATTCGCCCCGAGGTTTGGCCCCGGCAACGTCGGCAAGAGGAAGCGAAAGCGCATCGACCAAGGGGAGAAGCCATGCCGAAGGCGCAGATCAAGGACGAGAAGACCTACCGCAAGCTCAGGTCGAAGGGCGAAAGCAAGGAGAAGTCCGCGCGCATCGCCAACGCGAGCGCGGGTTCTTCGTCGAAGACCGTGGGCCGCAAGGGCGGGAAGAGTCCGTCCTACAACGAGTGGAGCAAGCAGGACTTGGTCAAGAAAGCCAAGGAGATCGGCATCAAGGGCCGGTCCACCATGAACAAGTCGGAACTGGTCAAGGCGCTCCGCAGCCACTGATAGCGATGCGGGCCGAAGTAACGCTCTGCGAGGTCCGGACCGTGGAGACGCGGAACGGCAACGTCCGGTACGTCTACCTGGACCAGGTAGAGCCCGTCGGGACGCCGGCCGAAGCCGAACCCGAGCCCGAAGCCGACACCGCCGCCGAGGCCGCCGCCGAGGCCGCGTGGCGGACCGCGGTGGAAGCGGCGCCGTTCGAGCAGCGCGTGGCCGAGGACATCGAGGAGCACAGCCGGGAATCCTTATCGAGCCGGGCTGCGCTCCTCGCCGAACGTCGCGTGGTCGGCCAGATAGCGGCGAGCGGGCGGTGGGGTTGCCGTACACGGCCACGTCGTCGCCGGAGTTCTGCGCCTGCGGATCGCCGTAGCCACCGGAGACCGGCACGAACTGGAACTGCTGGTTGGCCTGGCCGTTGCAGGTCCACTGGTCGATCGCGGGCGCTCAGGTGATCCCCCATTACCTTCTCCTGGGCCTAGGACCAGTGCGGGGCAGGTGATTCAGGAAGCCGGTATCCAGGCGCGCATCGCGCCGCGGCGGTTAGCCGAGGGTGAGGATCGCCGTGCTCCCGGCTGCGACCGTCACGGTGAGGGTATTTCCGCCCACCGTGACGGGTGTGGTCTTCGGCGCCGCGAGGGCCCCGCTGGCTTGGACGCTCTGGCCGCCGAGGGTGATCCCGCTGGTCGCGGTGAGGGAGCCCGCCGTCAGGTCGAAGCGGCTGCCCGTGCTGAAAGACTGGCCGAAGTCCAGTTGCAGTGTGCTCGGGCCGTTGCTCGCCGGGTCCTGCATGTCGTCGAGCACGACCGTGACCGTACCGTCCGCATGCCGGATGGCGTACGCCCGCACGTTCGCCCAGTCGGGATCGCTCAAGTTCAGGAACTGGCCGGTACCGATCTCATGCACCGCCGCGAGGCCGTAATACTCCGGCTGGGCGGCCACGGTCCCATTCGCCGCGTCCGCGGCGGTCGGCGCGCACAGCGGCGTGTAAAACATGAATAGCGGCTTGGCCGTATCGCACTGCACGACGGTGCCGTGCATGTAGTCGCCCTGTACGCCGTCGCGCGCTGTCACCAGCTGGTCGTCCACTTCCCACAGAGCCGCTGCGTACACGTCACTGACTCCCTGCTGGCCTTCGCAGACTACCGAGTTGCTCTCGTCGATGACCGCCGGGACGCCCAGCTTGGCCGCGGCCGCGGAGGCCTCCTGCGCGGTGCTGCTCTCTTCGTCGCGCGATGAGGTGCCGAGCAGGCCGCCGATCGTGGGGCTGCCGCCGCAGCTCGTGGCGGTCAGCGGGTAGTTGTGGCTGGTCAGCTCGACGATGTCGGGCTTGGCCAGGGCAGCCTCGTTGGCTACGAACGCGTTCTGGAATGAGCTGTTGGGCGCGCCGTAGAAGTCATCGCCCTCGATAGGGGTTCCGGGCACGGCCTGCTCGATCGCCGACACGTACGCCTGGAAGTCGGTGAAGTACCTGGCGGTATTGCTTGCGTACTGTGAGTAGAAGTTCGGCTCGTTGCCGATCTCGATGGCCCGCAAGGAGGAACCGAGCGCCGAGCGCGCGTACCTGGCCTCGTCAGCCGCGCTCGCCGGATCGTAGTGCTCTAGGTTGACACCCAGAATGACCTGCCAGCCGCTTGCCTTCGCGAGGTTGGCCAGGGCTGACAGGTCGGCCGGGGTGATGGTGGCGATCGACCAGGAGGGGGCGGGCGCGCCGTCGGAGGTCCAGAAGGTCTCATCCACGGTGTTCCCGCCGATCCGGATGACCGACGTCCCCAAGGTCCTGAGGTACGCGGCCAGGTTGCCGGTGGTGAAGCCGGGCAGCGCCAGGTCAGAGGCCTCGAAGGACAGGCCGAGAGAGCCAGCCGTGAGCGAGGTCCCGACGGCAGAGGCCGAGATGGTGATCGCCGGCGAGCCGGAGCCGGACGAGCCGAGGGCCCATTGCTGGTTGGAACCGCCGTTACAGGTCCACAGCTCGACCAGCGCGCCGTTGGCCGTGCTGGCGCTGGTCACGTCCAGGCACAGCCCGGACTGCACGCCGGTGATCGTGCCGTTGGCGTTGAGGGTCCACTGCTGGTTCGCCCCGCCGTTGCAGGACCAGATGTCCACCTTCGTGCCCGGCGTGGTCCGGTTGGAGTTGGCATCCAGGCACATCTGGCTGCCGCCGCTGTAGACGGTCAGCTGACCCGAGGAGGCGGTCCAGATCTGGTTGCTGCCACCGCCGCAGGTCCAGATGTCGAGCTGGGTACCCGCGGTGGTGCTGCCGCCGGGCACGTCCAGGCACTTGCCGGCGCCGACCGCGTTGATCTCGCCGCTGCTGGCCGCCAAGGCGGGGACGGCCACGGCCAGCGCACCCAGCGTGGCGGCTGTTGCCACCACCGCGGCCGCCGCCGTCAGGTGCCGCCGCACGGCGGCGGTCAGGCGCAGCCGTCCGGGCCGCCGCGGATCTGGTGTAGCCAAGACCGGCACGTATGTCATATGAGCGCTCATGGTAGGAGCGGCGGCCCGCCAGGTAAATCGACGATCTCGCTTGCATCGAACCGGTTCGCTGACGTCCGCCCGGCCACCTGCCCGTACACGGGGAGGCAGGGGTGCGGCATGCCCGGCAGGTTGCGGAAAGTTTCACGCACCGGTCCGGCGGCTACGGCGAGCTGCAGGTGGAGAACTCGGGCCAGGACGTGATCGTGCTCGACAGTTCCACAGCACGGGGCCAGACCGACGGGTTTGGCACGGCACAGGGCTGCTGAGCAACCGGACAGCGGGCCCTTCTCGGAGGACGCCGTTGTTTACTACAGGGAGTGATGGTAATACTACACAAGGTATTGAACGTTCGCTTAGGTTGCAGAGTTTGGTGCCGCATCAGGTCGGCCGGGTGATCAGCGAGTCGGGGGGATAGATGTGAGAACCACTCGCGTGTGCGGGCCTTGCCGAGCGGGGCCATGCCGACGCCGCCTGCGGCTAATCCGCTCGCTTCCGCTCCTCTCGCTTCCGCCCTCGGCGGACGAGTTGCGTCCTGTGTGAGGGGAGCCCAGCCAGGACGGATGAGCACTGCCCATAGGCGAATCAGACAAGACCGCAATTTTGCGGCAGCAACGTTTCGAAACTGTTCGGACTCGCGGGTCCCGGCAGGCAAGGCCGACAGCCGCCACTCAGCAGCCCTCTCGAGAACCTGGAGAATGACATGGTCGACAGCACGGCGCTTGCCGGCTTGCATCAACGGACCGCAGTGCACAGCCGTCCCGACGACCGGCCGATCGTTCTGGTTCAGGCCAGTGAGATCAGCCCCGACCGTCGGCGCGGCGGCGAGATCCGGACCCTGCTCAGCCCGCGGAACGCTGGAGCAGTATCGGGCTTCTCGGGCGTGGCGCTATTGCAGCCAGGTGAGCGGATCGCTGAGCACTACCACCCGTATTCCGAGGAGTTCCTTTTCATTGCCGAAGGGGACGCGACGGCGGACCTTGACGGCGAGCCGTGGGAACTGGTCACCGGCGCCGCGCTGCTCATTCCACCGGGCACGCGGCACCGGGTCCGTAATCCTGGCGCTGTCCCGACCCGGATCGTGTTCCATATCGGCCCGCTGGCGCCGCGGCCTGAGCTCGGGCACGTTGACACGGAGGACCGAGACCAAGCGGGACAGCCCTGATGAGCCGGCGTGTAGCGGTTACTGGCATCGGGGTCGTCGCACCCGGCGGTATCGGAGTGAAGCAGTTCTGGGACCTGCTCACCTCGGGCCGCACCGCGACCCGCGCGATCTCGCTGTTCAACGCGAGCGGGTTCCGTTCCAGGATCGCGGCCGAGTGCGACTTCGACCCGATCGCCGGGGGGCTCTGCCCGGAGGACACCTACCGGATCGACCGGCATATCCAGCTCGGGCTCGTCGCCGCCGCCGAGGCGGTCGATGACGCCGGTCTCGACCTTGACCTGTGCGACCCCAGGCGGCTCGGTGTGAGCATGGGGACCGCTGTCGGCTCCACTACCCGTCTGGAGGTCGAATACGTCAAGGTGTCCAGCCGGGGGCGGGACTGGCTTGTCAGCCCCACGAACGGGCATCCATTCCTCTACCAGGCGACAGTGCCGAGCACGTTGTCGGCGGAAGTCGCCACCAGGCACGGCGCGGGCGGCTCGGTGATGACGATATCCACCGGCTGCACATCCGGGCTCGATGCGGTGGGCCATGCCGCCCAGCTCATCGAAGATGGGGTGGCGGACGTCATGATCGCCGGCGCGGCCGATGCCCCGATTTGCCCCATCACGGTGGCCTGCTTCGACGCGATCAAGGCGACCAGCACCCGCAATGACGAGCCAGCGCACGCGTCACGGCCATTCGACGCGACCAGGGACGGCTTCGTCCTCGGCGAGGGCTCAGCCGTGCTCGTCCTGGAAGAGCTCGGGCATGCCAGGGAGCGGAGTGCCGATGTCTACTGCGGGCTAGACGGTTTCGCGACGTTCGGCAACGCGTACCACATGACGGGGCTCACCGCGGAAGGCGTGGAGATGGCACGGTCGATCACCACCGCACTGGCGCGGGCCAGGGTCAGCGGCGAGGACGTGGGGTATATCAACGCGCACGGCTCGAGCACCAAGCAGAATGACCGGCACGAGACCGCCGCGGTCAAGCGAAGCCTCGGGGAGCACGCGCGGCGTACCCCGATGAGCTCGATCAAGTCTATGGTCGGCCACTCGCTGGGGGCCATCGGCAGCATCGAGCTGGCCGCGTGCGTGCTCGCCATCCGCCACGGGGTCATCCCGCCCACTGCGAACTACGAGTATCCCGACCCCGAATGCGATCTTGATTACGTGCCCAACGAGGCGCGCGAAAAGCAGCTCGACGTGGTGCTCAGCATCGGCAGCGGCTTTGGCGGGTTCCAGTCGGCCGTGGTGCTCGGCGCGACTGGCCGGAGCGCCCGGTGGTTAGCAGCACAGCGACCAGCCGCACCGTGGTCACCGGGCTCGGGGTGGTGGCTCCCACGGGAGCGGACACCGACAGCTACTGGCGGGCTACGCTGGCCGGCCACAGGGGCATCGACCGCATCAGCCGGTTCGACGCCACCCGTTATGCCGTCCGCTTCGCTGGAGAAGTCCGCGGGGCGGATCCGGCTGACCTGATAGATCCCCGGATTCTCGTCCAGACCGACCTATGGACCCATCTGGCGCTACTGGCCACTGGCGAGGCGGTGGCGTCCGCTGCCCTGGATACCCTCGGGAAGGGCAGTTTTGACATCGGGGTCACCACGGCCGCAGGCTCGGGCGGATGCGCCTTCGGCCAGCGGGAGATCCAGGCACTGTGGTCGCAGGGGCCGGGGTACGTCGGCCCTTACCAGTCCATCGCCTGGTTCTACGCGGCATCCACCGGGCAGATCTCCATCGGAGGAGGATTCCGCGGCCCCTGTGCCGTGCTCAGTTCGGAGTCCGCCGGGGGGCTGGACGCGGTCGCGCTCAGCCGCAGGGCAATCCGGCGCGGCAATCCGGTCCAGGTGTGCGGGGGGACCGAGGCTCCGATCAGCCCGTACGCCCTGGTCTGCCAGATGCAGTCGGGATTGCTTTCCGACTCCCGCGACGCCGCCAGCGCCTACGTGCCGTTCGGCCATTCCGCGCGTGGTTACGTGCCTGGCGAGGGCGGCGCGGTGCTCGTCCTGGAGGAACTCGCGCATGCCAGGGAACGGGGGGTGCCGGCCCTCGCCGAGATCACCGGCCACACCGCCGCCTTCGCTGCGGGGCAGCCTCCGCACCCCGAAGACGCCGACAGCTGGGCACAGACCTCGGAAGCCCTGGCGTTCGCCATTAGCGGTGCCCTGGCCGACGCAGGGATCGGGCCATCCGAGGTCGACGCCGTGTTCGCCGATGGCATGGGCGTGCGCAACGCGGACCGCGCCGAGGTGGCCGCGCTGCAGGCCGCCCTGGGCGGACATGCGCGGGCCGTCCCCATCACGGTGCCGAAAGCCGGGACCGGCCGCGCCTGCTCAGGGGCGGCCCCGCTGGACGTGGCCGCCGCCATACTGGCGCTGCGCGACGGGCTGGTGCCTCCGACGCCCGGCGCAGCCGATCTCGCGCATGACATTGACCTGGTGACCGGCGCCGCCCGGCGCAAGCCGCTGCAGCACGTCCTGTGCGTGGCCCGCGGCTTTGGCGGCTTCACCTCGGCACTCGTCGTCAGCAGCGCTGAGGGCGGTTTACACAAACCGGCCTCTTAACTAGGGCACAGACTTTCCAGAATGCGACAAGAACCAACGATTGGAGTCATCAATGGCTGAAGCCGCTTCCGTGACGCTCGCCGAGTTCACCGAGCTCCTCTCTGCCGGGGCTGGCGTGCGGATAACGCCTGACCTGGTGAGTGAAGGCACCACATTCGATGAAATCGGCGTGGATTCGCTGGCGCTGCTCAGCGTTATCCCCGTCCTCGAACGGACCCGACAGATTCTGCTCCCCGTCGACGCGGAGAACATTCAGACTGTCAGTGATTTCCTCGACCTGGTCAACGACACCGTACGGAAGGCTGGATGAAATGACGGCGCGAACCGAGAACAGCGTGGTCATCAAGGCGCCGTTTGACCTGGTCTGGTCCAGGACCAACGATGTGGCTAGCTGGCCTGAGCTGTTTACCGAGTACGCCAAAGCCGAGATACTGGAAAAGAAGGAAGGCCGGGTCCGGTTCCGGCTGACCATGCATCCCGACGAGAACGGGAACACGTGGTCCTGGGTGTCGGAACGGGTCGCCGACAGGACGACGCGAGTGGTCCTGGCGCACCGGGTCGAGCCAGGCCCTTTCCGTTTCATGCACATCCGGTGGACCTACGACGAGGTCGACGACGGCGTGCTCATGCGCTGGGTGCAGGAATTCGAGATGCGTCCCGACGCGCCTGTCGATGATGCGGCCATGGCCGATAACCTCAACACCAATTCACCGGTACAGCTGGCGGTAATCAAGGCAAAGCTCGAGGCCGAATAAAGCGTCTGATCACCCAGCGCCAAAGAATAAGGAGAACCATGGAAAAAACGTTGATCGTGGCCAGGATGCGGACCGGCAGCGAGCGGGATATCGCCAGCGTCTTCGCCGCCTCGGACGCTACCGAACTGCCGCGGCGCATCGGGGTGCAATCGCGGACGCTGTTTCGCTTCCACGATCTTTACATGCATCTCATCGAGGCCCAGCAGCCGCTGACCGACACAATGGACGGCGCACGCGAAGACCCGTTGTTCCGGGAAGTCAGCAAAAACCTTTCGCCGTTCGTCTCCGCCTACGATCCGGATACATGGCGCGTGCCGTCTGACGCTATGGCGACTGCCTTCTACCACTGGCGGAGCCCGGAAGCGAGCTCGCGCTAGCCCGAGCGGCGTAGGTGCCGGGCGTTGCGGCACCCGCCTCCCATCGCCGGCCCCGGTGTGGCCGATGCCGAGCCGCTCCCTGACCGGGCCGCGCGGCCCGTCCTCGGGCCGCGCGGCCCGTCCGCGGCGACAAAGTAGTCCGCCCGGACGTTCCGCTCATTCCCGGTCTCCCGGCTCCTGACCAGGGCGGTCACTCCCGCGCCGTCCTGCTCGAAGGAGACAAGCTCAGTGCCGGAACGGATGTCGCTGCCACGGTCGCGGGCGGCGCGCACCAGGACGGGCTCGGCTCTCGGAGCAGAATTGCCGGCCCCCCCGGAAATATTACATCTTGCACATATTCGATCACCAAATGTAAATCCTGGGTCGGGTGTGATCGGCGCTGGTCCGGGGCCGATCAGCCCACCGCAACTGAAGGGAGTGCCACCAGCCATGACGACCCTGCACGGCCAAACTATCCAGCCCTTTGCCGTCGGGACATCCCGGCTGCGGGTCTTGTTCCTGATGGATGTTCTCGACGATCACGACGAGCGCTTCCTCGAGGCCTATGAGCGGATTCGCCACCAGGTGGCCGACGTGCCCGGCCACATCAGCGACCAGCTCTGCCGTTCCCTCGGGAATTCCTCCCAGTGGCTCATCACCAGTGAGTGGGAGAGCTCCGAGCCCTTCCTGGCCTGGGTCGACAGCCCGGCGCACCGCGAGCTGGTGGCGCCGATGAGCGCATGCCTCAGCAGCACCAGCTCGCTGCGCTACGTCATCATGCGAGAGACTCCCGACCCCCTGACCGGTCGGCCGGAGCCGTCCGGCGGCGCGGTCAGCCACGGGCGGCCGGCCACGGCGGCCGAGGCGCCTCGTACCGACCCACTGCCCGCTCCGCCTTTGGCCAGTGGCGGGATCGTCCGGCACGGGCTCACCTTCACGGTAAAGCCCGCCAGCAAGTCGGCGGTGGCCGAGATCCTAGCCAACTACAGTCCGCCGCAGGCGCAGGTCGACGCCACCACCAGGCTCTGCCGCACCTCGCTATTCATGCGCGGCAACCGGGTGGTGCGGGTTGTCGAGGTGGCGGGCGACCTGGGCAATGCCATGCGGCACGTGGCCGCGCAGCCTGAAGTCAGGGCCGTCGAGGAGGCCATCAACCCGTACCTGGAGGAGGCCCGTGACTTCAGTGACCCCACGTCGGTACGTGCCTTCTTCGCCCGCGCCGCGCTCCCCGCCGTACACCACGTCCAAGCCTTGTCCGGGCCTGCGGGCGAGGCCACCCGCTGGGGCTTCCTGTACCCCGTCCGGCCGGGCTATGGCGCGAAGGCGATGCGCCTGTTCGCTGACTTGGATCAGGCGGCGGCTGGCGATCCGGACGAGCCGCTGGCAGGCAGCACGTTGTTCATGCGTGACGACCTGCTCGTGCGGGTGGTCGACCTGCGCGGGCCGACCCAGGAGTCGGCCGATCCCGCAATCGGCGCAGACCCGGGCGAGCTGAGCCTGCTGCTCGACCCGGGCCAGGACTGGGACCTGACGACCAAGGACGGCGTCCGGGGCCTCCTGGCCAGCTGCGCGATGGAATTGATTACCGACCGCATGGCGCGGGACTAGCCTCCGCGATTCGGCGCAAGTGGGGATCTAAGCGGTCCGCTGAGGTGCCTGTGGGACCGCGCGGACCTCGCCTACTGCCTGGGCCCGGCGTCGGCGGGGCCGTACCTGGACCTGGCGGCGCTGGAGCGGGCGCTCCTCGCCGAGGAGGCCGGGGTGATGATGAAGATCAGCACCACGATGAGGACGGCGGTGCCAGCGATCAGCGCGGTGCGCATGCTGCTGATCTTCGTCCGCATCCGTCTGCGAGCCGGCGCTTGCGGCGCGGAGCCGTTGGCTGACGAGGGCGGCAGGGTTCTGGTCGTGCCTGCTGGTTCCGGTTCCCTGGTGGCCCGGAGGCTGGCCGCCGGCGGCGGTCATTCCCGGTACCTGTCTCCAACTTATATCAGAACTTAAACACTAGCAATTTCTTTCTAGGATTACTGGTTAGGTTTTCTTCGGCAATGACGATCATGACCCGGTCAGGGCTCGGCGCTGGCTCCGGGCGGCCGCTGATCTGCCTGTAGTCCGCGCACGAGGGTGTCGAGGCCGGAGCTGAAGCGCTGGTCGCGGGCGCCAGCCCAGGCATGGGTGCCGTGGGCGGCGAGGGCGGGGAAGCGACTGGCGGGCAGGGAGCGGAGGAACGCGTGCAGTCGCTCTCTGGTCGCGCTGTCACGCAGGCGCTGCTCGGCAGGCGATGTGGGATCGGCGAGGGCGAAGCCGAGGGTGTAGTCGTAGATGAGGCGGAAGGCCAGGGCAGCCTCGCGGCCGGGCAGCCCGGCTGCCAGGAGCGGTGCCAGGAATGCCTCGGCCAGGGCTAGCGATGTGGGACTGAGGGGGTCGCGGGTCTTGAGCAGGGCGGCGATGCCGGGATGGTTCTCGAGGACCGTCCGGAGCCGGTGCGCGAGCGCGGCGATCTGCGCCGTCCAGGGCAGGGCGGGGTCGGCCTGGCAGTCGACCTCGGCGAGCACCGCGTCCAGGATGAGGTCATAGAGCTGATCCTTGCCGTGGACGTGGCGGTACAGGGCACCGGGAACCACGCCGAGGCGGCCGGCGAGCGCGCGCATGCTGAGCGACTGGGCGCCATCCGCGGCGATCGCCGTGAGGGCCTCCGCGACGACGCGCTCGCGGGTAAGCGCGCGGCGGCCGCCCTGCCCGCCGCCGGGCGGGTTGAACCACAGAGTGATCGCGTCCGCGTCCGCGTCTGACGGGTGACCTGCCATGCCTGCCTCCATGCCGGCTAAGCGGCCGCGCGGGCAGCGCGCCGCCGCTGAATTGACAGTGAACGATGTTCACCGTATTGTGAACATTGTAGCTCGGAACTGAATGGTGTTCACATGAGCGGTGTTCTTCCGGGTCGCCGGGCCGATGGCCCGGCCAGATGCAAGGGAGAACGGATGACTGTCAACGCGGGATGGGAACTGTTTGAGGACCTGCGTGCCGCGCAGGACGAGGCAATGCGGCAGGGCTGGGGCCGCCCCAGGCGGCACGGCCAGCAGTACGACACTGACGCCGGAGCGATGGCATGGGCTCCAGCGGTCGAGATATCCGAGCGCAAGGACGCCTACCTGGTGTCCGCGGAGCTTCCCGGCGTCAGTGCCGGCGAGGTGGAGATCACCTTCGGAGACGGGCTGCTGACGATCCAGGGCGAGCGGCATGCCGCCCGCGATGCGGCCGGGGAGAAAGTGCACCGCTCGGAACGCTATTACGGTGCGTTCCGGCGCTCGATCACGCTGCCCAGCCACGTTCAGGCGGGAAAGATCGAGGCCACGGCGACCGATGGCGTGCTTCAGGTGCTGGTGCCCAAGGAGCCCGATGTACAGGCCAAGCGCATCTCGGTGCGGGCCGGCAAGCCCGCCGCGGTTATGTCCGGCGGAAAGAAGCCCAGCGCAAGCTGACGAATTCCCGGTCACCGGCCATCACCCGGAACCCATGATCCTTCTGCCGTCACCGCTGTACGCAGCGGTGACGGCAGAAACCGGCCATAGAAGCGGGCCGGGGTACAGGCCTTGCCGCTGCAGCGGCAAGGCCTGTCTGTTGTAATCCCCGTGCCGCGTACCCACGCGTCGGCCACACCGGACCGGCGTGGCCGCCGGTCCGGAAGCGAAGACTATGACCGGTGATCAGCTGACCAGGGCAACCTAGCGCCGGTCGGCGGAAGCTGCCGGGCGGCCTTGCGTTGCCGATGACGTGGGCTGTGTCACGAGTTCTCCCGGTGCGCGGCGTCCGGCTGAGTGCGTATCGCTGTCGCCGTCCGGGCGAGCGGCGCCCCGGCCGGTTTGTGGCCGTTCTGCCCGGACGTCCCGACGATGGCCGCCAGTTCGGCTCCATCGATCGTTTCGCGCTCTAGCAGCAGGTCGATGACACGGTCGAGCGTCTGGCGGTGCAGGCGGAGCAGTGTGGTGGCCGTGTCCTCGGCTTCGCGGAGCAGCCTGGCTACTTCCTGGTCGATGGAACGCTGCGTCTGTTCGGCATAAGGACGGCCGGCGAAGGGATTGTCGCGGCTCGGTCCCTCCGGCCCGTAGCTGATAGGCCCGACCTTTGCGGAGAATCCCCACTCCCGCACCATGTGCGTCGCGAGCTCGGTCGCCCCCGCGAGGTCGTTGGCCGCGCCGGTCGATGGTTCTGCCAGGACGACGATCTCCGCGGCGCGGCCGCCGAGACGCACGGCGAGTGAGCTGGTCAGGTGGCTCTCGGGATACAGATGGCGCTCGAACACAGGCAGCTGCTCGGTCACGCCGAGCGCGGCGCCCCGCGAAAGGATCGTGACCTTCGCGACGGGGTCGGCGTGCTCGGTGAGCGTGGCCACGAGCGCGTGCCCGGCTTCGTGGACAGCCACGGCATGTTTCTCTTCGGGCAGCAGCGCGTTCGACGCGTCACGGCGGCCGATAAGGAGACGGTCCCGGGCGGCGGCGAAGTCGGCGGCACCGAGAACGCCGCGATCAGCGCGCACGGCGTTGATCGCCGCTTCATTCACGAGGTTGGCAAGATCAGCGCCAGAGAATCCGGGCGTGCCTCGTGACACCACGTCGAGATCTACGTCCGGTCCGAGCGTCTTGCCCCGCCCGTGAATAGCCAGGATCGCGGTCCGCTCCACATAGTTGGGCAGCGGAATCTCCACGGTCCGGTCGAAGCGCCCGGGCCGGAGCAGCGCCGCGTCGAGGATCTCCGCTCTGTTGGTCGCGGCCATCACGACGACACTGGCGCCTGGCTCGAATCCGTCCATTTCCGACAGCAGCTGGTTGAGTGTCTGCTCGCGCTCGTCATTCGAGCCGAACCCGCCGGGACCGCGCCTGCCACCGATGGCGTCAACCTCGTCGATGAAGATGATCGACGGGGCACGCTTGCGGGCGTCGGCGAACAGATCCCGCACCCTCGAGGCGCCGACGCCGACGAACATCTCGACGAAACTCGACCCGCTCAGGGCGAAGAAGGGCACGCCGGCCTCACCGGCGACAGCCCTGGCCAGGAGGGTCTTGCCGGTCCCCGGTGGCCCGACCATCAGCACGCCCTTCGGGCCGACCGCACCGGCACGGTGATACCGGGCCGGATGCTGCAGGAAGTCCACCACTTCCATGACCTCGGCCTTGGAACCCTCGTAACCGGCGATGTCCGCGAAGCGCGTACGGGGCCTGTCCTCGTCGTAGACCTTAGCCTTCGACTTGCCGAATCCCATGATCCCGCCGATCCGCCCGGTGAGCTGATTGCCGGCACGGCGGCCAAACCAGACGAAGAGCCCGACGACGAGGAGGAACGGCAAGATCCAGCCAAGCAATCCCAGCGCCAGGCTCGAGCTCGGGCTAGTTCCTGTCACCTGAACCTTGTGCCCTAGCAGGAGGGCAGAAAGAGCGTCGTCGTTGAGCGCCGTCGGGATCTGCGAGGTGTAGGCGCTGCCGTCGTGGAGCTTCCCGCTCACCGACCCCGTCGACGTGATCGCCGCCGTCGAGACCTTGTTCGCGGACACTTCGCTGACGAAGCTGGTGTAGCTGAACGTCTGAACCGGCGTCCCGCCAGCGCCCAGCCGGAAGAACAGCAGCACCGTGATCACGATCGCGATCCCGGCCGGCAGCAGCCATTTCCGGGACGGCGACGGGACCGGCGGGCCGGATTGCTTCAGTTGACCCGGTTTCTTAGGCGGTTGTTGATCAGCAGGCCGCACCCTCATCGGCCGGGCGGCACGAGTACCGGGACGCACATGCAGCCTCGGCTGAAAGCACCCTGGACGGTCGCCTGACAGTAGCGGGAAGCGATGGGATCATGCTCGTCAGCGCCGTGCCCGCACGGGCACGGCGTGTCCGGCGGCGGCTCGCCGCGCGATGTTGCCGTCATGAGGTTGCCTTCCGCAGAGTCCAGTGCAGCCACGCTTGTTCACCCCAAGTCAACCGTGCCTTGGCCGCACGCGAAATAACCGATCTCGCATAAGCCCATCACCGCAACCGATCGCCAGCACCGCTGAGCGCGCGGACGATGTCAAAACGCCTCGGAACGGCAGGATGAACGTCATGCCGGGCTGCCCGGCCGCGTCGATCTCCTGCTGGCTACTCCCGGGGCCGGCCGGCTGTCCACTCGCGGTGGCGCAGCTGGATGACGACGAGGTCGCCGCGCCGGGCGACCGCGTTCCCTGCCCGGCTCGCACCGGGGGCGCCCGCCGCGCCGGCTGGCAGCCCGCGCTGGCTGGTTCTCAGTCGCCGGGTGCCCCTCCCTCGGGTTCGCCGGGGCCTGGCTCGCGGACGGCCCCGTTCTCGCGGGCGATCGCCACGGCCGGCTCCCCGGCCCGCATCCGCTCGATCATCGAGGTCACGGCGGCGGACTCCGGGTCGGTGCCGGGCGCGGCCATGGCGGAGGCAACCGCCGCGCGCATCGCAGCGCGCTCGGCGCGGGCGCGCGGGAAATCGCGGGGCGGAGGCGGGCGTCTCATCGGCGGGCCGCGCCCCCAGCCAGCACAGGCGCCGCTGAACGTCGGGTGACATCGTCGGGCTCAGCAGGATCAGCCGCGCCACGGCATCGCGATGATCGGCGGCGACAGCGGCGACGACCTGCGTGCCGAACGAGTTGCCGAGCAGCTGCACCGGTGTGCCATTACTAGCGGTCAGCCACTCCGCAACCAGTGCCGCCTGGTCACCGACGGACGGCGATCGCCGCCGCTTGTCGCCGTAGCCGAATCCCGGCGGCTCCAGAATCCGCACCTGGATGCCCCGGGCGGTCAGCGCACGCGCAAGCGGCACCATCGAGCGGCCGACGGTCACCAGCCCGGGCAGCGGTCGGCAGGCGTAACCACTACGGGTAAAGCTCCCGCACTCGGGTCCAGGCAGCCAGGCCGAGCACCACGACGGCGGCCAGTTCGATCGCGGCGGCGACCGCCAGGCCCGCGCCGAGCGCGGTGAGCGTGGCCGGGGCCAGGCCGGCCACGACGGCGGCGGCCAGGAACGATATGGCTAGCAGGGCCAGCCCGGCGAGCACGCTGGGCACCGGGCGACTGCGCGCGTATCCGCGTTCCCGGGCCGCGACCAGTGACCCTGCCAGTATCCCCACTCCCGCCGCCTCGAGGATGCCGGCCGCGATGCCGGGTCCCCGGCTCCCGGCGGCGGAGGTGAAGCCGTAGCCGATCGCCAGCACAAGCAGCCCGACCGCCGCGGCAAGCCACAGTTCTGCTCGCGGTTTCCTTGCGGTGGCATGGGCGGCCTGCTCGGCCAGCGAAGTGCGGGCCGCCCGGCTGAGCACAAGCAGTGCCCAGATGCCGATGCCCACCGCCACGATCACAGCCGCCGCTGGATCGCCGCCGTTCGAGGCGGCGCTGGCGAGCAGCCCGATCATGATCAGCATCGTGCCCAGCGCCGCCGCGGCTATCTCGAACCCGCCGGTCCATTCGCTGCGCAGCACCAGTTCCCATCCTGCCCAGCAAACCGCGGCCAGGGCGACCAGCGCGGACAGGAACTGCAGCCACCTGGCCGCCTGGGCTAGATCGCTTGAGGCGCCCATGGTTGACGGCGCAAGTGTCCCGTCGGCCGCGATCAGGAAAGCGGTGCCGAGCGCGAAGACCACAACGGCAGCCACGACCAGGGCGGCAGGCCGCAGAGACTTGATTATGTGCTCCATGGTGGTTTCCTCGCTGCCCGCACGCCTGGGCCGGAAACCCACGCCTGACGTTTGGCCTGGCCGCCTGCGGGGAGCGGTTCATTTTGACATGGTCTAGTGGGCTCGATTGCGCATTTGGCACGCTGGCTGCGGGGGCAGGGCGGGGGGCGCGACGGCGCTGCGGGAAGGGCTGTGTTTGGGCGGCTGAGCGGCGGGCAGCGGGTCTTCCAACAGCGGGGACACGGTACCTGATGGGGAGGTGTCCCCGCCCGGCCTGCCGCACGAGAGGCTAGCCGCAGCGGAGCAGGAGGGATGATGGGCGTCCGGACCTAGATCGAAGGGTGGCCGGTCTACCGGCAGCTCACCGGCACGGATCCGCTCGGCCGCGGCGGCCGCCAAGAGCGCGGTCAGCGTCGGCCGCACACCGCGCATCCGCAGCGCGAGCAAGGTCGTCAAGTCAATTTGCCCGTACTGCGCAGTGGGCTGCGGCCAGAACGTGTATGTGCAAGACGACAAGGTCACCCAGATCGAGGGCGACCCGGACTCTCCGGTCAGCAGGGGACGCCCGCGAATACCGGGTGAAGTACCGAGGTCGTTATGCCAGAGATTGGGTTGATCTTGACCTCGAGACAGCGACGGCCCGGGGGCTGGCCGACAGCGCGGGCAGCTGGATCCCGGTCAGGTCATCAGCGCTTGTCCCGGGCGTGTCCGCGTCCGGTCCTCGGGACCAGCGGACGAACAAGCGTGGGTGTCGCCGCACCAGTTCGGTCGCCTCATCGAGCGTCGCCACCGTCGGCATCTCAGCCATCGCTCCCTCTCCTCGGAGTCTGCTCCTCTCGATCCTCCCGTCAGGTCGATGACCGCAAAGCGGTCTCTTTGCCGCCTGACTCCTACCTCGACGGCATGGTTGCTGTACGACGAAAAGGGTCCTTTCTTACTTGCGTTTGGCAGCGGTGACGCGCCGGGCGAGTTCGTCCTTGTTCATCGAGGAACGGCCTTCGATGCCGAGCTTGCGTGCTTCCTGATACAGCTCGGCCTTCGTGTGACCGTTGGCCGCCGAGCCGCTGCCTCGCCCGGAGGTCGTGCGCTTCCCACGCCCGGTTGCCGCGTCGCGCGCCTTGTCCGCCGCCGCTACCGCTGGCCCGGCGCTCTTCAGCGCACCGGGGCGCGGCGGTGTCCCGGGGTGGGGCCGGGTCGGCGCCGTCTTCTTGCCGTCGCTGAACTTCTTGCCGATCTCGCCGGCCTCCTTCTTGGACAGCGCTTTGCGCAGCTTGGGCCAGACCTGTGTCTCCTCGAACTCGATGTGCTCGTGCCCGGACTCGGCAAACTTGGTGAGGAGTTCCTCGAACTTCCCATCGCTTGGGTCCAGCTTGTCCAGTTTGTCCAGTACGTGCTTGGCTTCCTGTTCCTGCCCGGTCGCCTTGTCCGCGAGCTTGTCCCCGTCGGGCAGCTTGTCCCGCACGGCCGGCCAGAAGTGCATCTCCTCCAGCGCCTCGTGCTTGGACTCCTCGATGATGAGCTGTTCGACCTTCTCCTTCCGCTTGGCCAGCGCGTCGTCACCCGCGCCCCGCCTGGGCCGGTTCTTCTCGAGCCGCGCCAGCATCTGCTTCACTTCCTTGTGATCCGCCGCGAGGACGTCGAAGATGTCAGGCATCGTCCCTCCATCCGGTTGTCGCCTTGTTGTGGTGGGGATTCGCTTTCCTGCGAACGCGGCCGTAAACGAATCTAGCGGGGTTGCCGCCTGACCACCTTGCGGCACGACGACGCACCGGCCGGGTACCGTTTCCTGCGACCACTGGGCACTACTCCGGCTGCTCGCCGTGCAGCGGCGGGTCGCGCCGCCCGATGGTCCGGTGTCCCGTGTGCTGGAGCGCTCGCACCGCCGGAACGGCCCTGCGTACCGGACGAAACGGACGTTCTGGTCATGAATCGCGCCGGCTAGCCCGCCACGATTACAAGCTGTACTGTTGACGTAACGGTTGCCGAGTCAGTCGCCCGGGGTCCGGGCTGCTTTCGGTGTGTCCGCAGCTCAACCTGGTTCCCCCGGAAAGCGCTTCTCTGCGGGAGGGGGTCCCGGTGCCTGAGACCCACCATCCATCGATGTCCAGCAGCGTGGCCGTGGTGGCCGCGCCAGCCGAAATCGATGTCACCACCACGGAGCGGCTGAGGGTGGCCTTGCTCCCGGCTGAGGGTCACGCGCAAACGCTGGTCGTGGCAGACCTGACGCGGACCCTGTTCTGTGATTCCGCCGGTCTCGCCGTGCTGGTCAAAGCGCACCGGCGGGCCGTGGCCGGGGGCGGTCAGCTTCGACTGGTCCTCTCCGCGGACGGCTCCGTCGCCCGGATCATCGCCCTGACCGGCCTGTACCGTCTCATACCCTGCTTCCGCAGCCTGGGAGAAGCCATGGACCCGCGGCACGCCGCCAGTACCTGGCGCCCTTCTGCCAACGACGCGCGGCCCGCCTCGTCGGCGCTGCCGGCCTCAGTTGGTTTGAACTGATGACCCAGAATCTGCTCAGCGCATCGATCAAGGTCACGGAACCCGCCCGGTGATCGTGCAGTCCGGCGTCCCACACGGGAGCCAGCGCGTTAAACGCGATCGGTCGCGTTTCCCGGAACTCCATCAGGGAAGTGACATGCTCATGTCCACAGGGCCGATGGAGCCGCCAGCGCCCGCCCCGGAGATGGTCAGCGCCGCACGAAGTCATCTGACGACCCAGTACGCCTCCGGCGTGGATCTGCTCCTCTGGAAGCTGGAGAAACGGCTGATGTCAGATGGTGATGCGGTGCAGGCGGTTGTCTCGGCCCAGGCGGATGGACACCGCCCCGGCACGCTGGACATCGGAGCGGCACTGGTCCTCGTGCAGGCGATGCGTCTGGATCTGGATCTGCTTGAGGCCGCTGTGATGGATGCGGCCGAGGAAGCCGGGGTTACCGCCGAGTCGACGGCCGCCGTCCTTGAGTTGCCAGACGCCGCCGCGGTTGACGCCCGGCGGCAGATGCTGAACGCCAGGCGGGACGTACCACGGGCGCCAGCCGCCCCACCCGCCGCGGCCAAGCCGCGGCAGGTGCCGGGTGAGGCGGCGGCCCGCGCGGGCCGCCGCGCCCAGCAGGCAGCGGACCGGGCCGGCGCGGCCAAGCACCGCTTGGAGCAGCTCAGGCGGGAGCAAGCCGGCCGGAACGCGCGGCCGCCCGTTCCGGTAGTGCGGGCATGCGAGGCGATCCGGTGGGTACCCGACGAACGGAAGGGAACCAATGGTGGCTGACGTGCGCGATTTCCGGCGGGTCGTGGTAACTGGGCAGATAGTCCGGCCGGAAGGATCGCTCGTTGTCCCGCTGGGGGACGCGCCGGTGGTGGATACCACTGGCGCTGGCGACACGTTCGTGGCCGCGCTGGTCGCTGCCCTCGCGGAGGGCTTGGAGCCGGCCGAGTGCGGCCGCCGGGCCGCGGCCGCGGCCGGGCGGACGGTGCGGCATCCGGGGGGCCGTCCCCGGCTCGGGTAGCTCTGCTCAGTCGGCGCGCTGACGAGGCCGAGAGGCGGGCCGCGAGGCCTGGGTCCGGATCAGTTCGGCCGTGGTCAGGTCGGTGGTCACGAACGGGACGCCCGCGGAGATCTGCACCGCGTAGACCTCCCGCAGCATCCGCTCTGCCCGGCTCGACACCACCCCCGCGACGATGCGGTCGGGCGCGACCGTGTCGGGAACGGCATGTCCGTCGCGAAGGAACGCGGGATTCCACGCCAGCTCCGCCGGACCGCACAGCGCGGTTAGCCGTTCGGCCGTTCCCGCCGGAACGGCGGACTTGCCGACCACGAGATCATCCGATGAGAGCAGCGGCGCGAGCCGCTCCAGGCATGCCTCCAGGTCGCGCGGCTCCGCCGCCGATCCGTCCGGCCGGTGCGGCGTGCCGACGCAGATGAAATGCACGTCACCGAAAACGGCCGCCGCCTGATATGAGGTCGTGAACGAAAGCCGCCCGGAAGTCAGGCCGCGGCGGAGCATGGCATCGAGGCCCGGTTCATGGATCCCCGGACGTCCCGCGCCGAGCGCGGCTATCCGGGCGCTGTCCGTGTCCACGCCGAGCACCTCGAAGCCCGCCTGTGCCATGCACGCCGCGTGCACGGTACCGAGATGGCCGGTGCCGAATACGGTGAGCCGAAGGGCGCCCATCATGCCGCCGTGCGCGCTGGGTGCAGGATGACCTTGGTGAATCCGCCGGTCCGCTTGTCGAAGTTCTCGTACGCCTCGGGCGCATGGTCCAGCGGCAGCTCATGCGAGACCAGCAGCGACGGCTGTGCCTGACCGGAGATGATCAGGTCCCGCAGGTGCTCGTTGTACCGTTTTACCGGGCACTGGCCGGTGCCCACGCGCAGGCCCTTCTGGAACAGTTTGCCGAAGTTGAACCCGATCCGGCCGTCCTCAGCGCGCTCGTCCGCCGCGCCGGGGTCCTGCGGCAGGTAGACGCCGACGATGCCCAGGCCGCCGGTGGACCGGACACACTGGACCAGCCAGTCCATCACCATTTCCGGGTGCTCGTTGCCGTCCGGGTCGTGCGCCTGGTAGCCGACCGCCTCGATGCCGCAGTCCACGCCCAGCCCGCCGGTCGCGTCGAGGATGTGCTCAACCGGGTCAGCGGCCGCGATGTTGACCGGCGTTGCCCCGAACCGCTCGGCCAGGATCAGCCGGTCCGCGTGCATGTCTACCACGAACACCCGCGAAGCGCCGCGCAGCCGCGCGCTGTGCGCGGCCAGCAGTCCGACCGGCCCGGCACCGAACACCGCCACGGTGTCCCCCGGGCTCACCCCGGCCAGCACGGCGCCGTGATACCCGGTCGGGAAGATGTCGGACAGCATAGTGAAGTCAAGCTCGAACTCTTCGCCCGGCGGCAGCGGCAGCAGGTTGAAGTCCGCGAACGGCACGCGCAGGTACTCGGCCTGCCCGCCGTCATAGGGGCCCATCTGCGCGTAGCCGTAGGCGCCGCCGTCCACGCCCTCGGCGGGATTGGCGCGCAAGCAGAACGAGGTCCAGCCGGAGACGCAGTTCCGGCAGGTACCGCACGAGACGTTGAACGGCACGCTCACCCGGTCACCCGGCCGGAACCAGGTGACGCCCGGTCCGGTTTCCGCGACGACCCCCATGTTCTCGTGGCCGAGGATCTTGCCCTGTTCGACGCTGGTCCGGCCCTCGTACATGTGCAGATCCGAACCGCAGATATTCGTGGTCGTCACCTTGATGATCGCGTCGCCGGACGCCTCGATCCGCGGCTCAGGCACTTCCTCGACAGCGACCTGGAACGGTGCCTTGTAGACGACTGCCTTCATGAGCTCCTCCGTCCGGAATCCGCCGTGCTTCAGACGAGGCAGCCGCTACCCTGGGCCGCGAGTGCGAAACCGCCGGTGCTTGACGGCAGCACAGAGCCAGGCGTGCACCGCCAGCGGTAGACGTTTACCGGGTCACGCCTGGGTAGCCGGCCGCCATGACTGCCTTCGGATACACCGCGATGGGTGAGCAGACGCCGGCCAAACAGCTGGTAACCGACCTGGTAGCGGCGGAAATAGCCGGATTCGACTTCTCCGTCATGTCGGATCACTACTTCCCCTGGATCGAGGAACAAGGCCACTCGCCCAACGCCTGGGCTGTGCTGGGCGCGGCCGCGCAGGCGACCCAGCGACTGCCGCTGATGACGTTCGTGACCTGCCCGACGTTCCGTTACCATCCGGCGGTCGTGGCCCAGCAGGCGGCCACCGTCGGTGTCCTGTCGAGCGGCAGGTTCACCCTCGGGCTCGGCGCCGGGGAGAACCTCAACGAGCACGTCACCGGCGACGGCTGGCCCAGCGCGCGAGTGCGCCAGGAGCGCCTCGCCGAGGCCGTCGAGATCATCAGGGAGCTGTTCACCGGGGACTACGTGAACTACTCGGGCAGGCACTTCCAGGTGGAGCGCGCCAAACTGTACGACCTGCCGGACCAGCCGCCGCCCATCGGCATCGCCGTCTCCGGCCCCGATTCGGTCGGCCTCGCCGCCGAGCACGCGGACGCGCTGATCACCGTCGAGCCGTCCGCCGACCTGGTCCGGCAGTTCGACGACCGCGGCGGCGCGGGCAAGCCCAAGTACGGCCAGCTCGCGATCTGCTACGGGCCCGACGAAGCGGCCGCACGCGAGCAGGCGCGGCGCCTGTGGCGCTGGGCGCTGCCCGGCTGGCACGTGATGGCGGAGCTGCCGGATCCGCGCGCGTTCGAGGCCGCCTCCGAGCACGTCACCGAGGACGACATCGCGGAGCTCGTCCCCTGTGGCCCGGACCTCGGGCAGTACGTCAAAGCGGTCAAGCAGTACGTTGACGCCGGCTTCAACCACGTCGCGCTGGTGCAGGTCGGCGCCGACCGTCAGCACGACTTCATCGAATGGGCGGCCAGCGACCTGCTCCCCGCCCTCCGCGACGTAGCTGTCCAGCACGCGTTACAGGGCAGTTCTCGGTTGCGTGCCCGGGCTGGCACGGCCGTGCTGGCGTTCCTGAGTCCGCGCGGCTCGCCCCGGCCATTCTCAGCGTGTCAATTGCGCAAACGAGCCTGCTAGAGCATGCCTGCGCGCACGCACGCAGTCCGGCAACAGAAACGCCGGGGGGACGGCCGCGGCGTGCTGGACCGCGCGCCCCCACCACACGTCCGCCGACCGGAACAGCAGGGTTAGCGTGGCGCCGGAGGGTAGCGAGCCGGCACAATGTATCCCCCGCTTCGTCCAGCCGCATATGTCCGCGTGGTCGGCGCGCGGAGCGAAAGCGATCCGCACGTCCGCGACCAGGTACGGACCGTGCAGAACGCCGCGCGCCTACTCGGCTGGCCGTCTCCCGCGATCTACGTCGACATCGGGCTGCCTGGCGCCATCGGCCCGGCACCGCCCTGGTACCGGCCTGGTACCGGCCGATCAAGGTCCTGCTAGCCCGTGTCAGCGTGCGCCCAGGCATGCTCTAGCAGGCTCGTTTGCGCAATTGACACGCTGAAGGCGGGCGGAGCGAGCCGCGTCCTTAACAGCTACCTGTTTGCGGGCATACCCCAAGCCGGATCCCCGCCAGTGCCGCGCCCTGGCTGCCGTCTTACCGGGGCAGTTCCGCCCACACGTCCTTGCCCGACCCGGCGGGCGTGGCACCCCACCGGACCGCCATCGCCGCCACCGCGCCGAGGCCGTGCAACGCAGCGGCGGGCAGCGTGTGCCCGGACAGCGCCGTACTGTCACGAACACCGATCCGGACCCGATCCTCGCCGGGCGTTATCGTCACGGTGAAAGGCGACCGGGCATGGACGACGGCATTGACCGCGAACTCGGTGACGACCAGCGCCGCGTCGTCGGCGACGGCGCCGTTCCCGCCTGCCTCCAGCGCGGCCACCACAAAGCGCCTGGCCGGCCCGATCGAGTCAAGCGACCTAGCGAAGTCCCTGCTCAGCTCCCCAACCCCGGCCTCGGCGCCGGGCGGTACCGGCCCGACGATCTCGCCGTGCAGGCGGCACACCTCAGTGAATCCCGCTGCCGTCCCGTCACCGGCGGACCGCCCGGCCGGGTAGCCGCACCACAACGCGAACGGGAACCACCGGCCCAGGCCTATCCACAGCTCTTCCAGCTCGATGGCCGCGGTCACCCGGCCGGCATCCCATAGGAGCGCGACAAGCTCGCCGAAGACGCGGACGCGCCGGCCGGTCGTGGCGGGCTCCTCGATCAGCGAACAGGCCGCGCGATTGAAGCTGGCGGCGTCCGGCCTCCCGGCGGCCATAAGCCGCGCCAACAGCTCACCGGCATCCAGCGCAAGGTAGTCACCACGATCCAGGGCGCCAGGTACGTCGACTCCCGCCGCGGCCAGCCGCGCCTCCACCGCACTCCGGTGCGCCGGCGTGGCGATCGAGACCGCCACCCCTTCGTCGCGGATGGCCCCAGCCAGATAGCCAGCGACCTGGTCAGCCAGCTCCTCGTCCCGGTGGTAGAACTGGGCAACGTGACCGCGCGGACCGACCTCGGCGGCTCCGGTAGCGGCGGTCACAAGCACTCCCTTCAGCTCACACTGAAGACCGCCCGCCAGTGTAGTTGACGAACGCGAGTCCAGAGTGCGCCGGCCCGGCCTGCCTGCGGTTACGCTGCCGTGTTAGGTCGGCCAGGCCGGGGTAGGAGTGCCACTCAGCCGGCGGCGGCCTGGCGGAGGCCTTGCGGAGGCTGGCGAAGGCCTTGCGGAGGCTGGCGGAGGCCTTGCGGAGGCTGGCGGAGGTAAGGAGGCCTGATCGTGTCACAGGAGACTGCGCCTGCCGACCCTGGCAC
>Ga0070714_100000420_pt1 | contig 30876 bp, 27 predicted proteins | sample LARL83metaG_FD_65450 | JGI IMG/M metagenome (GOLD analysis project Ga0070714, IMG submission 65450) | Corn, switchgrass and miscanthus rhizosphere microbial communities from Kellogg Biological Station, Michigan, USA - LAR L8-3 metaG | ecosystem: Host-associated > Plants > Roots > Rhizosphere ... | reverse complement strand
CACTCACCTTCACCTTTCAGCTGGCGCGCACGCAGTGCCTGCTGGCAGCGGTGGCTCTCGGCGCGCAGGCCATCGATGGTGTCTGCACCGACTTTCGTGACGCGGCGCGGCTGCAGCACGAGCTCGACGCGGCGCGGCGCGATGGGTTCAGCGGCAAGCTCGCGATTCACCCCGAGCAGATTGCCACGATCAACGCTGCGTTTGCGCCCACCGAGGCCGAGCGCGAGCATGCACGGCGGGTGGTCGCGGCGTTTGCCGGTGCGCCGGCGGCAGGCGTCGTCAGCCTCGATGGCCGGATGATCGACCGGCCGCACCTGCTGCAGGCACAGCGCATCCTCGCGAGCGCGCAACGAGAGCCGGACCGATCATGAAACTGAGGATCAAAGGACCGACGTTGAGATTGCGCCTCACGCAGGGCGAGATGCGGACGCTGCAGGATGCGGGCGAGGTCGAAGACGAAGTGCCATTCGCGCCCGGAGTCAGCCTCGTCTATCGGCTCAAGCGCGACGCGTTCGGCCGCGAAATCACCGCCAGCTTCCGCGACGGGGTGATAGAGGTGCTCATTCCCGAAGGCAACGCGCGCGAGTGGTGCGTGACTTCGCTCGTGACGCTCGCGCACGAGCAGTCGCTTCCGCATGGATCGCTGCGCATCACGCTGGAGAAGGACTTCGCCTGCCTCGCACCGCGGGAAGGGGAGGATGAGTCGGACAATTTCCCCCACCCCGACGCTGAGAGCGGCAAGAGCTGCTAGGCACGCCGCGGAAAGCGGCTCAGCGCGGGTTCTCCACCGTTTCGAGTGCGAGCAGGTCCTCCGGCGTATCCACATCGATGGCGGCGCTCGGCATGGGCACGCGCACCACGCGATCGGGATCGCGCATCAGCAGCGCCTGCGCCCCGCTATCGCCACGCAACTCGCTCAGTGCACGGAACGAGCTACGCGGAAAGATAGCCGGAGTGCCGCAGGATCCGCCGTACAGCGCCGCCGCAATGTGCTGAGGCTGCTTGCGCCAGCTGCCGGCGAGCCGGCGTAAGTCATCCGCAGTGATCGAAGGCTGATCCGCCAGCAACAGCATGACCGCGCTGCAGGCGGCCGGCAGCCGCGCTACCCCGGCGCGAATAGAGCTGGCGAGGCCCTCGCGCCACATCTGATTGATGACGACCGCGCCTGGGGAGTGCTTCAGCAGCGGGGCGAGTTGCGCCGCACCCGAGCCCAGAACCACGATGAGCGAGTTGCCGGTGACTTCCGCCGCGCGCGTGACGGCCGTGTGCAGCAGCGGCCGGCCCGCGACTCGGACCAGCTGCTTGGGGGAGCCGAAGCGTGTCGATGCACCGGCAGCCAGCACCACGGAGTAGAGGCCGTCGCTGCGAGCGGATCTGTTCGTGCGCTTCAAGCGCGTTCCATCGCCGTACCGAGTGTCGTACCCGGAGGTAGCTGTGCCGCCACCAGCGCAAAGCGCCGCCGCTCCTCGAGGATCGAATCCGCATCGATGCCGCTGAGGATGCGCCAGTCGCCGGTTCGGGTGTTGGAAGCGAGCAGGGCCTCGAGCGCCTCGCGCCGCGTACTCCACATGCCGTTGAAGTACTCGCGAAACTCGCGCCAGCTCCTCTGGCGAGCGGCCGTGTCGGACGCTCCGGTGGTCGCGCACGCTGTTTCGAGCTTGGCGAGCGCATCGCGGCTGCGGCCATGGCGCGTGAGCACCTCTTCGAATCCGCGCCGCGACGGATCGTCGGCACTGAAGCGCACCTGGATTAGATCTGCGAGCCGATGGTCGCGCTCCTCGAACCAGGCCAGCACACAGGCGAGGTAATCGACGGAAGCGCGCCGGAACTGGCCGAGGGACTCGCTCATCGGCCCTGCGCCGGTGTCGGACCCGAGCGCGGTTGCGCAGGCATTCGCGACGGCGATGGCGTGCGCGCGCTCGAGTGCGAGTTGGCTATGGATGAGCTGGATCTCGTTCATGGGCGATCCACAAATGACTCGAGATAGATCCTATAACGCTTTGAATGCATGCGCTAATTGGCGTTATGCACGAAGGCGTGCAGCTGCGCCACGATCGCAAGAGCGATCGACTCCGGAGTGCGCCCGCCGAGCGGTAGTCCCACGGGCGCATGCAGGCGTCCTTGCAGGAGGCGCGCATCGATCCCCAGGTCCGCCAACAGCCGCTGGCGGCGCACTGCAGGCCCGAGGAGGCCGACGTAAGGAATCCCGCTCGCGGCGAGGCGGCGCAAGTACGCCAGGTCGGAGGCGAGGTGATGGCTCATCACGATGGCCGCGGTGAACTTCGCGAGATCGAGAGCCTCCGGCAACTGCTCGGGCCGCGCGAGCAGCACCCGCTCTGCTGCCGGAAAGTGGCGCCGGTCCGCGTACGCTTCCCGGTGATCTACCAGTGTGACCTTCCAGCTGAGGCGGGCTGCCAGATCGACGACCGGCACTGCGTCGGGACCTGCTCCGAGCAGCAATACGCGCGGCGGTAGCGCCAGCGGCAGCACGAAGAGTTTCCACGACGGTTGTTCGAGCCAAAGGGTCTCGCCCTGGGCCGCGGCGGAGCGCAGCAACTCTTTCACCGCTGGCGCGGCGAGCGGCCCTTCCAGGCCGGCAGCCGGCGCATCCTCGGCTGGCAGTACGACCGCACCCGCCAGCAGCTCAGGCTGCGAGGACTCGACGACCACTCCGATGGCTGTCGGCGCGTGGGCTTCGAGCGCTGCCGCCAGATGGCCGAGCGGTTGCCAGGCGTTCGCGGGACCTGCCTGCAGCAGGAGTATCTGCATCGCACCTTCGCAGCCGAGCCCGAGTCCCCACAGCAGATCGTCCGCCGTGCGCGCGTCATAGTGCACGTTGCGCGCTGCACCGCTTGCGATGACCGTGCGGGCATGCTCGCGCAGATCTCCCTCCAGGCAACCTCCCGAGATCAAGCCGGCGTACTCGCCATCATCGGCAATCACGATGAGTGCGCCCGGCTTTCGATAGGTCGAGCCGACGGTGCGCACCAGAATGCCGAGCGCCACTGCTCGAGCGGCGGCGCGTTCGCGCTGGTACAGCGGCAACAGCGGACCGAGTGTAGCTTCCACGGCGCACCCATTATGCCAGCCCGTGGCCGGCGCCCATGCTAAATTATCCGCATGGCGAATAAATCATTGCAGCCCGGCACAACGAGCGCACGCGAGCAAGGCAGCCGCGTACGCAGGCGGCGCACTCGCGGGCGCCCGCCGGCGGGCAGCGTGGGAAATGTGCGCGCGCGCCTGCTGGAGGCAGCGCGCGAGCTGTTCCTGCGTTATGGTTACCGCGCCGTCTCGAGCCGCCAGATCGGGGCGGCGGCTGGAGTCAATTTCGCGATGATCCGCTACTACTTCGGCGGCAAGCCCGGGCTGTATCGGGAAATACTCCAGGGTCTCTTGCCCGCGCAGCTCGCGGATATCGAGGCGTGGGCAAGCGGTGGCGAGGGGCAGCTCGAGGAACTACTCGCCAACATCGTGCGCACATGGGCTGCGCATCCGTGGATAGCGGGTTTCGTGTTGCGCGAGGTGTTGCTGCCCGGTGGGCCGATGCGCGCAATGTTTCTGCGTGAGTTTCCCGAGCGGCTTGCACCGCATATCGAGCGCGTCGTACTGGAGCACATGCGCCGCGGCCGCGTGCGCGCCGACCTGGATCCGAAGCTGCTGGTGCTGTCCATGGTCAGTCTGGCGATTTTTCCCTTTCTCGCTTTCGCGCTCACCAGCCGGGTGTTCGGTGTGCGGCACGACGAGGAGTTCGTGGCACGTTTCATCGCACACACCGAGGCGCTGCTCACCCGTGGTGTCGCTGCAGCGCACCCGAACGGTGCACGCGCAACGGCCGCGCACGCCGTCGTTGCGCGCGCGCGGGAGCGTCAGTAGAGTCCCACGGCCTGTCCGGCTCCATCAACCTCTGGTTTAAATGGTCCAGCCCGATCCCTGGGTCGTGCACAAGTTCGGGGGGTCGAGCGTCGCCGACGCCGACTGCTTCCGTAAGGTGGCGGCCATACTCGAAGCCGCGCCCGCGGGGCGCCTGGCGGTGGTGCTGTCCGCCTGCCGCGGCGTCACCGACGCATTGCTGCGCCTGGTCGCGCTCGCCGAACGTCATGATGAGCGTGTGGGCGCAGAGGTGGCGCAGCTGCGCGACCGCCACGTGGCGATTGCCGAGGAGCTGCTCAGCCCCGCCGGTGCGCAGCGCTTCCGCGCTTCGTTCGAGAGTGACTGCCGGGACCTGCAGCAGGTGCTGCGCTCGCTACAGCTGCCGCGCTCGCTCGAGCACCCGCGCGGCTCGGCGCGCGATGTCAGCGATCTGGTGTCAGGGTACGGAGAAGTCTGGTCGACGCGACTGTTCCAGCGCTTCTTTGCCGAGCGCGCACACCGCCCGGGTCCGGTCGCATGGCTCGATGCGCGGCGCGTGGTAGTCGTGGAATGGGGACCGCTCGGCCCGGGCGTGCAGTGGCCGGAGTCACGCGCCAACCTCGAAGCGCAGGTGCCGGCGCAGTTCCACGGCACCCTCGTCATCACCGGCTTCATTGCCGTGGACCGGCGCGGTGTGCCTACCACGCTGGGCCGCAACGGCAGCGATTTCTCAGCCTCGATCTTCGGCGCCCTGCTGGCGGCGACCGAGATTGTCATCTGGACCGATGTCGATGGAGTGTTGTCGGCCGATCCGCGCCGGGTGCCCGATGCGACGGTGATCGATTCGCTTTCCTACAACGAGGCGATGGAGCTCGCGTACTTCGGCGCCAAGGTCATTCATCCGCAGACCATCGTTCCGGCGGTGAGCGAGCGGATTCCGATCTGGATCCGCAACACCTTCGCACCGCAGAAGGCCGGTACGCTCATCTGTGCCGAGCCTGCCTCGCTGCTGCCGGTCAAGGGCATCACCAGCATCGAGCGGGTTGCGCTCGTCAATCTCGAAGGTACCGGCATGATCGGCGTGCCGGGCACGGCGCATCGGCTGTTCGGTGCCCTGCGCGAGGAGAGCATCTCCGTCATCCTCATCTCGCAGGGCAGCTCGGAGCATTCGATCTGCTGTGCCATTCCGCAGGAACAGGCCGAGCGTGCCGCCGCCGTCGTGACCCGCGCCTTCGAGCGCGAGCTCGAGGAAGGCCAGATTCAGAGTGTCGACATCGATGCCGACCAGGCCATACTGGCCGTGGTCGGTGATGGCATGGCGGGCACTCCCGGCATCGCTGCGAAGCTGTTCACTGCGCTCGGTGACTCCGGCGTCAACGTGCGTGCGATCGCCCAGGGTGCATCGGAGCGCAACATCTCAGCCGTGGTCGAAGGGCGCAGCGCGATGCGCGCACTGCGTGCCGTGCATGCGGGCCTGTACCTCTCGCCGCACACGCTCTCGATCGGCGTGATCGGGCCGGGCACCGTCGGGCAGGTGCTGCTCGATCAGCTCGCGGCCCAGAGCGAGCATCTGCGGCAGCAGTTTCGACTCGACCTGCGCGTGCGCGGCATCATGGGTTCGCAGCGCATGCTGCTCGCGGACACCAACATCCCGATGCAGGACTGGCGTATCCAGTATCAGCAGAGTGCCCGCGCGGCCGACATCGAGCGCTTCGTCGAGCACGTCCGGCTCGACTACCTGCCGCACACCGTGTTGGTGGACTGCACCGCGAGCAAGGCGATCGCCGCACACTATGCCGACTGGCTGGCCGAGGGGATCCACGTCGTGACCCCCAACAAGAAGGCCAACAGTGACGACTACGCCTACTACCAGCGGCTGCAGAGTGCCCGGCGCAGCGGCGGCTCGCACTATCTCTACGAGGCGACCGTCGGTGCGGGTCTGCCGATCGTGCAGACGTTGCGCGATCTGGTGCAGACCGGCGATGACATCAGCAGCATCGAGGGCATTTTCTCGGGCACGCTTGCCTACCTGTTCAACATCTATGACGGACGGCGTGGCTTTGCGCAGATCGTGCAGGACGCGCGTGCGCGCGGCTTCACCGAGCCTGACCCGCGCGAGGATCTCTCGGGACAGGACGTGGCGCGCAAACTCATCATTCTCGGACGCGAGATGGGCCTGCCGCTGGAGTTGCGCGACGTGAGCATCGAGAGCCTGGTGCCGCCGCAACTCGCCTCCGGCACCATCGAGGAGTTCATGACGCAACTTCCGGCGCACGACGCCGCCATGGCGCAGCGCTTGTCTGCTGCGCAGGCACGCCGCAAGGTGCTGCGCTACACCGGCATGCTCACCGCGGCGGGCACGGCCACCGTCGGGCTGCAGGAGCTAGACGCAGCGCACCCGTTCGCCAACATCGCACTCACCGACAACGTCGTTCGCTTTGCCACGCGCCGCTATCGTGACAACCCGCTCATCGTGCAGGGTCCCGGCGCCGGCCCGGAGGTGACCGCGGGCGGGGTGTTTGCCGACCTGCTGCGGCTGGCAGCGTACCTGGGGGCGCGTTTGTGAGCGCTGGCGTGCGCGCGCGAGCCACCGCGTTCGCACCGGCTTCCGTCGGTAACGTCGCGATAGGCTTCGACATCCTCGGTTTTGCCATCGACACGCTCGGCGATCGCGTCACGGTCTCGCGGCGCGACGCGCCCGGCGTAGAGGTAACCGCGGTGCGCGGCGTGGCCGCGGAGCTGCCGCGCGAGCCCGGCGAGAACACCGCAGGCAGGGCGCTGCTCGCGCTGCAGGAGGCGCTGGCTTTGCCCTTCGGATTTCGCGTCGAAATCGATAAGGGTATCCCGCTTGGCTCCGGACTCGGCGGTTCCGCAGCTTCCGCAGTCGGCGCGGTGGTAGCCGCCAATGCCCTGCTGCCGCGGCCGGTGAGCCGTCTCGAGCTGCTGCAGTTTGCGATGACGGGTGAGGCGGTAGCGAGCGGTGCGCGCCACGCGGATAACATTGCCCCCTCGCTCTTCGGCGGTCTCGCGCTTACCGTGGGCATCGACCATCCGCGCGTGAAACTGATTCCGGTGCCGGCGGCGATCCGCGCCGTCATCGTCCACCCGCACATGTTCCTCGCCACCTCCCAGGCACGCGCGATCCTCAGGCTCAGCGTCGAACTGTCGGACTTCGTCTGGCAGACCGCGCATCTGGCCGGGTTCATCTCCGGCTGCTATACCGACGATCTCGACATGATCCGCGCCTCCTTCGAGGACGTAGTGATCGAGCCACAGCGCGCCGCGCTCATCCCGGGGTTCCAGGAGGTGCGCCGGGGCGCGATGGAGGCCGGCGCGCTCGGCTGCTCGATCTCCGGCGCCGGTCCTTCCATGTTCGCCTGGACGCTGGAGCCAACAGCCTCCGCGGTGCTCGCGGCCATGCGGCGTGAGTTCGCGCGCCACTCGCTCGCCACCGACCACTGGGTGGTCGAGGTGCGCTCAGCAGGCGCACGACTCATCGAGTGAGGGCGCATGCGCGAGCCGTTTGTCTTCAGCAGTTCGCGCGGGGAGGCACCGCTGTGCACCTTCAGCAGAGCGCTTCTGCAGGGGCTCGCCCCCGATGGGGGACTCTATGTGCCCGTGCTCTGGCCGCATCTGGAGGCGACGGATTTCGCCGGCGACGGCGGGCTGCCCGCGGTCGCGACCCGCGTGCTGGCTCCGTTTCTGGCGGAAGACCCGCTCGCTGCGCAGCTACCTGGGATCGCGCGGGAAGCGCTGGACTTCCCCGCTCCGCTCGTAGCGCTCGATGAGCAGGCCCGGCTGGCGGTGCTCGAGCTTTTTCACGGACCGACCGCTGCGTTCAAGGATTTCGGCGCACGCTTTCTGGCGAGCTGCATTGCGCATCTGCGCGCCGCTGGCGATGACCGCACGCTCACCATCCTCGTAGCCACCTCCGGCGACACCGGCGGTGCGGTGGCCGCCGCTTTCCACGGCCGCCCCGGGGTGGAAGTGGCCGTGCTGTTTCCCAAGGGGCTCGTCTCGCCCACGCAGGAGCGACAACTGACCTGCTGGGGTGGCAACGTCCGCTCGCTCGCGGTCCGTGGCACCTTCGATGACTGCCAGCGCCTGGTGAAGGCGGCATTCCTCGATGCGGCGCTCACGGCGCAGCGGCGTTTGTCCTCGGCCAACAGCATCAATCTCGGGCGCCTGCTGCCGCAGAGCACCTACTACGCCGCGGCGAGCCTCGAGGTGCGGCGCCGCTACGGCGAGCCGGCTTCCTTCATCATCCCGAGCGGCAATCTCGGCAATGCGCTCGCGTGCCTGTGGGCCCGCCAGGTAGGGCTGCCGATCAGCGAGGTGTTGCTCGCACACAATGCCAACCGCACCGTGCCCGACTTTCTTGCCAGCGGTGAGTGGCGCCCGCGCCCGAGCATCGCCACGCTCGCCTCGGCGATGGACGTCGGTGATCCGAGCAACATGGAGCGGCTGCGGGCGCTTTATCCGCAGCACCAGGCCCTGCGGGCGGCGGTGAGCGCATGCTCGGTGAGCGATGCGCAGATCCGTGCACGCATCAGCGCCGGTTACCAGCAGTATGGACAGATGTGGTGCCCGCACACGGCGACTGCGGCGGAAGCCTGGGAGCGACTGACGCCGGCACGGCGCCAAGAGCGGCGCTGGGTGCTGGTGTCGACCGCGCACGCGGCCAAGTTCCGCGAGATCGTGGAGCCTCTCATCGGTCGCGAGGTGCCGGTGCCGGAGACTCTCGCGCGCCTATTCGCACGCCCGGTACATTGTGTTGAAATCGATGCAACGCTCGCGGCGCTGCGCGCGGAGCTGCTGAGGGAGAGCTAGGTGGAGGAGTTGAGAAACCTGCCGCCCGTGGCATGGCTGCTGGTTGCTGCTGCAGCCGTGCTCGGCTTCCTGCTCTTCTGGGGCTGGAGCTGGTACCGCCGCTACCGTGCGCGCAAAGCGCTGCACGCCGCGGTCACCAAGAGCGCTGCCGATCACCTCACCGATTCACTGGTGCCCGATGGCATGGGCGGCTCCTTTCATGTGGATTTCTTGCTGCTCACGCTGCGTGGAGTCGTCGTCATCGACCTGCGCAACGTCAAGGGCAACATTTTCGGTGGCGATCAGATGGCCGAATGGACGGTGATGGATGGCGCGCGGCGTTTCACTTTCACCAATCCGCAAGGTGCGCTGTACGATCGGATCGCTGCCGTCAAGGCGATCGCCGGCGATGTGCCCGTGGAGGGTCGCATCGTATTCACACGCCGGGGTCGATTCCCGAAGGGCCTGCCGAAGTGGACCCTCATGCTCGATGCGCTACGCACGGAGTTTCCGGCGGCGGACTTCGAGTCACCGGCAGAGACCGTCGCGCGCTTTCGCGAGGGCTGGCAGAGTCTGCGCGACGCGGTGAAGCCGAGCTCCATGGGTCGTCCCGGCAGCGCGTAAATTACTCCACGCCGACCGCACCAGGGCGGACTGGGCGGGACCTGCAGTCAAGGGAGCTTTCGGCAATGGTTAACCATTCGGGCAAGCACCACGCACGCACGGATGCCTTGCAGGCGCAGACGCCAAACGCGCCGCGTCAGGAAAGAGCGAGAGTCTTCGCATGGTCGGCGAGCACCAGCGACACACAGGCCGTCAGCTTCTTCGCGTAGTCGATGTGCAGGAACTCGTTGGGACCGTGCGCATTGGCGTGCGGACCGAGAACTCCGGTGATGAAAAACTGTGTGCGCGGGAAGCGCTCACCCAGCATCCCCATGAACGGGATGGTTCCGCCACAACCGATGTGCACCGCCGACTTTCCGTAGACCGCAGTGGAGGCGCGTGCAATGGACGCCTCCAGCCAGGGAGCGAATGCGGGCGCATTCCAGCCGCCGTTGGTGGATGCGTCCTCGAAACTCACCTGCGCCCGGTAGGGCGGGTCGCGCTCGAGCGCCTGCCGCACGGCACGCTCGGCACGCGCTGCAGCGCAGGTTGGCGGCAGGCGCAGAGACAGCTTGACCGCAAGCTCCGGCAACAGGACATTGCCGGCGGAGCCGACCGTTGGCAGTCCATCGGCGCCGGTCACGGCGAGGGTCGCGCGCCAGGTGCTGTTGATGATGAGCTCAGCGGGATCGTTGGAGACCGCCTGCACACCTGACAGCCACGGGAGCTTGCCCGCCACTTCGCTCCCGAGCACCTGCGCGGCGGCACTCGCCTGAGCGCGCCGGTCGCGCGGCAGGCTGACCTGCAGCTCATCGACCAGCACATCTCCAGTGACCGGGTTCTCGATGCGCGCGAGCAGCTGCTCGAGAATGCGAAACGGGGTCGGGGCAATACCGGTGGCCATACCCGAGTGCACACCCTCCGCGAGCACTCGCACGCGCAGTGTCCCGACGAGATTGCCGCGCAGTGATGTCGTGCACCACACCTGCTCGTAGTTGCCGCACTCGGCGTCGAGGCATACCACTAAAGCGGGCTCGCCGAGGGTGTCGCCGAGTGCGCTGAGGTGTGCCGGCAGATCAACGCTGCCGCTTTCCTCGCATGCCTCGATGAGCAGCACGCAGCGCGGCAGGCGTACCTGCTGCTCCTTCAGTGCCGCGATAGCCGTAAGGGAGCTGAAAACCGCGTAGCCATCATCGGCCGCGCCGCGACCGTAGAGCCGACCCTCGCGCAGCACCGGTTCCCAGGGGCCGAGTCCCGGCAGCCAGCCGGTGAACTCCGGCTGTTTGTCGAGATGACCGTACAGCAGGGTGCAGCCCGGCAGCTCCCCTGGCACATCCACGACAAGCAGTGGCGTGCGTCCGGGCAGGTGCCGTACCTCGATGCGTGCGCCGGGGACCTGCTGTTCCCGGCACCACTCCGCCATGAGCTGCACCGCCGCGTCCATGTAGCCGTTGCGCTCCCATTGAGGATCGAACATCGGTGACTTGTTCGGGATGCGCACGTAAGCCATCAGCCGGTCGAGGATCGAGTCATCCCAGGTGGCGGCGATGCGAGCCTTGAGCCGATCAAAATCCATGGTCCGCCTCATTCGTTTAATAACAGTGAGTTACAGCTATTTCTATCCGTTAATTTTAAGTCTGCTGCTCAGCTTGTAACGGCGGCAGCCCGAACAGCAGACGTGCGGACTCGGTGCTCGAGCGGGCGAGTGCAGCGAGCGACTCGCCGCGCGCGCGCGCCACTGTGGCAGCGATATGCGGAAGATACGCCGGTTCATTGCGGCGTGACGCTGGTTTCGGCGTGAGATCGCGCGGCAGCAGATAAGGCCCGTCGGTCTCGAGCAGCAGGCAGCCCGCGGGGATGTGCGGCACCAGCGCGATGAGATGCGCGCCGCGACGCTCATCGGAGATCCAGCCGGTGATGCCGATCGCGAGCCCGAGCTGCAGATAGGCGTGCAGCTGCTCGGCCGATCCGGTGAAGCAGTGCGCGACGCCGCGCCATGTGCCGGAATGCTCGCGCAGGATGGCAAGGAAATCATCGTGGGCGTCGCGCTGATGGAGAAATACCGGCTTGCCGATTTCTACGGCAAGCTCGAGCTGGCGGTGAAAGGCATGTTGTTGCGCGGCGCGCGGCGAGAAGTTGCGGAAATAATCGAGTCCGCACTCTCCCACCGCCACCACCTCAGGCTGGCGGGCGAGCGCTGCAAGCTGCGTGAAGCTCGACGCATCGAGATCGCTCGCGTGGTGCGGATGAACTCCGGCGGTTGCGAACAGTCTTCCGGGATGCTCGCGCGCGAGTGCCAGCGCGCGCTGGCTGCCCGCAAGCGTCGCGCCGGTGACCACCATCTGGACCACACCTGCAGCGCGCGCCCGTGCAATCACCGCGTCGCGGTCGCGGTCGTAGCTGTCGTGCGCGAGATTGATGCCGATGTCGATGAGCGGAGCGTCCGCGGCGGCCGATGTCACGGGTGCTGTGCTATGGTCGGGCATTTCTGCACGTATCTTACTTAATGAGGGACCGGTGCAGCGCAGAGTGGCCACTGAAGGTGAGGCATTTTTCCGGTGCGCTGAGGCGCCGCGGCCGCGTTGCATTGGCGAGCGGCAGGCTGCGCGTGCGCTGCTCGCGGTGCTGGCCGCCGCGCTGGCGCTCGCGAGCACTGGCACGCGCGCCGCCGAGGTCGCATGGCGCGATATCGAGAGCCGCATCCAGTATGGCTACTACACCGAGGACGGCGCGGCGTTGCGCAAACTCGAGGAGCTCATCGCTGGCGCTGACGCACATGACAAGTTGCGCGGCTATTACGGCGCCTTGCTCGCGTGGCGGCAGGCGCTGCTCGCGGCATCCGGCGGCACCGCCGCGCAGGGAGGCAACACGGCACACTATGCGGAGCGCTGCGTCAGCGAGGTCGACACCTCACTCGCCGTGGAAGCTGAGTTCGCCGAGGCGTTGGCGTTGCGCGCCGCCTGCTTTGCAACACCGCAGGAACTCAGCGGCGGCTACGCACCGCTCGCTGGACACCACGCCCGCAAGGACCTCGAGCGGGCACGGCAGCTCGCGATGCGCAATCCGCGCGTGCTGTTGGTCGACGCCATGGGCGACTACACGCTCGCGCCCTCCCAGGGCGGCAACAAGGAGCGCGCGCTCGGCAAGCTGCGTCAGACGGTGGCCGCCTTCGAAGCCGAGCGTGGGGAGACCGAGCACGTGCCGGGCTGGGGCGCTGCGGAGGCCTGGCTGCTGCTTGCGCGGGATCTGCTCGATCACGGCGACACGGTCGCAGCGCGCGATGCCCTGGAGCACGCCCTGCTGATCGCGCCGGAGTTCGCCCAGGCGCGGCGGTTGATGACGAAGATCACCTCCGGTTGAAAGTTGCAAGTGCTTCGCCGCCGTGGGCACGCAGCGAGCGTGCGGCGCCGGGCCATGAAGCTGACATCCGTCCGCGAAAGAAGCAATGCGCGCGAGCAGATGCTATCGTTGCGCGCCTTTCGGATGGACGGGCGGGATGACCTCGGAGACCGACAAGAAAGCGTTGTTAGGACAGCTGCGCATCGATCGCGGCGCACCGCCACCGCCCGCTCGGATTGGCCCCCGTACCTGGATCATCGCCGCGGCGCTGGTGGTGGCAGCTCTCGCGGCGACGGCCGCCTGGCTGGCTCTGCGCACGCCCGCGCTCGCGACGGTGCACACGGCGACGGCACAGTCGATCGGCGGCGGGGACGGTGGTACTTCGGTGCTGGATGCCACCGGTTACGTCACGGCGCGCCGTCAGGCCACCGTGTCCGCGCAGATCACCGGCACGGTCGCCGCTGTTCTCATCGAGGAAGGGGATCATGTCAAGGAAGGACAGGTGATCGGCCGCCTGGATGACACCGCCCAGCGCGCCGCGCTCGCGCAGGCCGAGGCGCAACTGCACTCGGCGCAGGCACTGCTGCAGCAGGCGCAGGCGCAGCTCGCCCAGAACCAGCGCGATGTGAAGCGCGATGAGGATCTGGTCGCGCGCAAGCTGGTCTCGGAGCAGGCGGTCGAGCTGGCGCGTACTCAGGTCGCGTCACAGACCGCGCAGGTCGAGGCGCAGCGCAAGCAGATCGACCTTGCTGCAGCGAATGTACGAGCGGCGCAGGTGCAACTGGGCTACTGCACCGTGCGCGCACCGTTCACCGGCGTGGTGATCGCGAAGTCGGCGCAGGTGGGAGAGATCATTTCACCGCTCTCCGCCGGCGGAGGATTCACCCGCACCGGTATCGGCACGCTGGTCGACATGGACTCACTCGAGGTGGAAGTGGACGTCAACGAGGCGTACATCAACCGCGTCGAGCCGGGGCAGCGCGTCGCGTCGGTGCTCAACGCGTATCCCGACTGGCGGATTCCTTCGCACGTCATCGCAATCATTCCGACCGCCGACCGCTCCAAGGCTACCGTGAAGGTGCGCATCGGCCTCGACGTCAAGGACAACCGCATCGTACCGGACATGGGGGTACGCGTTTCCTTTCTCGAAGCCGCCAAGACGGCAAGCGAGACGCACGAGCGGGCACGTGGAGTGCTGGTGCCGGCCGCTGCGCTGCGCAAGGACGGTGAGCAGGATATCGTGTTCGTCCTGCAGGGACATCGCCTGCAGCGGCGCGCGGTCGCACTCGGCAGTGTGAGCGGGGAAGCGCGCCAGCTGCTCGCGGGCGTGAGCGCGGGGGAGGCGGTGGTGATCGATGGGCCCGCCGATCTCAGAGACGGCGCCCGGGTGAACGAGGCCAAGCCATGAGTCAACAAAGCCGAGAGGCAACATCATGTCGGAGTTAATGGTCCAGGTCCGCACCGTCACCAAGGTGTACGAGCGCGGGCGGCAGAAGATCGAGGTCCTGCACGGGCTCACTCTGGACATCCCACGCGGAGATTTCGTCGCGCTCATGGGACCTTCCGGCTCGGGCAAGACGACACTCCTCAATCTCATCGGTGGACTGGATCAGCCGACCTCGGGCGAGATCATCGTCGGTGGCACCCGCATCGATCAGTTGCCGAGCGGCAAGCTGGCGCACTGGCGTGCCCACAACGTCGGTTTCGTGTTCCAGTTCTACAACCTGATGCCGGTGCTCACCGCCGAGAGCAACGTGGAATTGCCGTTGCTGCTCACCAAGCTGTCGGCGGCGCAGCGCCGCAAGAACGTCGCCGTGGCGCTCGAGATCGTCGGACTCGCAGATCGTGCCAAGCACAAACCGAAGGAGCTCTCGGGTGGCCAGGAGCAGCGCGTCGCCATCGCGCGCGCGCTGGTGTCCGATCCGCACCTGCTGGTATGCGATGAGCCGACCGGCGACCTCGATCGCAAGACCGCGGATGAGATCCTCGGGCTCGTGCAGGTGCTCAACCGCGACCACGGCAAGACCATCGTCATGGTCACCCATGATCCAAAGGCGGCCGAGTTCGCGCGCCGTACGCTGCACCTGGAAAAGGGACAGCTGCTCGAGCAGGCGGCCTGAGGCAGCGGCGGAGAGATGCCATGACCCGGAGCGGTTTCGTAGTTGCCAACCTGTTCCGCAAGCGCACCCGCACGATCCTGACGCTGCTGTCGGTGATCATGGCGTTCCTGCTCTTCGGGCTGCTGCAGTCGGTCAACACGATTTTCAACGCTGGTGCCGATTTCGTCGGAGCGACGCGCCTGTTCGTGCAGGCACGAGTGTCCTTCACCTCGCCGCTGCCGGTGAGCATGGTGCCCAAGCTCGAGGCGATTCCCGGGGTGGCGCGCGTCGCCTACCAGCAATGGTTCGGCGGGGTATGGCAGGAGAATACGCCGCTGATCATGTTCGCCACCGATCCGCAGCGTTATCACGATGTCTATCCGGAATGGGTGATGCCAGATGCGGAGTGGCAGGCGTTCGCGCGCACGCGCACGGGCATGATCGCCGGCAAACAGCTGGCTGATCAGTATGGCTGGAAGATCGGGCAGAAGATTCCGATTTCCTCCAACATATATCCACAGAAGAACGGCAGCAAGGCCTGGGTGTTCGATCTGGTCGGTATCTTCGACGGCAAGGACGAGGACTGGAAGAAGCGCACCAATCTTGCGTTCCTGCAGCAGGACTATTTCGATGAGGCCAACCAGTTCGGTGTCAAGGGCCGGACCAACTTCTTCATCCTCAAGCTGACCGACCCCGCCAAGGCGCAGGCCGTCACCAAGACCGTCGACGGGATGTTCGAGAACTCACCTGATGAGACCAAGACGCAGACTGAGAAAGACTTCAATATCTCTTTCGTCAAGCAGATCGGCGACATCGGCCTGATCGTGCGCTGGATCCTGTTTGCGGTGTTCTTCACGCTGCTGCTGGTGGTCGGCAACACCATGGCGCAAAGCGTGCGCGAACGGATTCCGGAGCTCGCGGTGCTGAAAACTCTGGGCTTCTCCGACGGCAGCGTGCTCGGCTTCGTGCTCGCCGAAGCATTCGCGCTAGTGCTGCTGGGCGGGCTCATCGGGCTGACCCTGGCTTCGATCGCCGGGGCGATGGTGGAAAAGGGCACCGGCGGCCAATTCCAGCTGGCGCTCGATGGCTCGGTCTGGCTGCTGGGTGTGGTCGCCATCGTGTTGATGAGCCTGGCGGTGGGATTGCTGCCGGCATTGCGGGCGCGGCGGCTGCGGATCGTCGATGCGCTGGCCGGACGCTAGGAGCGGGCAGCGTGTTGAACCAGGCAATCGCAATAAGCGCGCTCGGCATCCGCAGCATCCCCGAGCGCTGGGCACCCTCGCTGGTGATCGTCATCGGGCTCGCGGGGGTAGTGGCCGTGTTCACGGCGCTGCTGGCGATGGCGACCGGCTTTGAAAGCACCCTCAAGGCAACCGGGCGGACCGACCTGGCGCTCATTCTGCGCGGGGGCTCCGATGCCGAGCTCAACTCCGCGTTCGACCGCGACTCGACCGACCTGATCAAGCAGGAGCCGGGAATTGCCGCCGCCGCCGATGGCAAGCCATTGGCCTCCGCCGAGCTGATGGTCATCGCCGAGCTGGTGCGCAAGGATGACGTCAAGAGCGGTGCCAATATCACGGTGCGCGGTGTCGAGCCTGCTGCATTCGGCCTGCGGCCGCAGCTGAAGATCATCGCCGGCCGCAATTTCAGGCCCGGATTGCGTGAGCTGATCGTCGGCAGCGGAGTACTGCGTCAGTTTCAGGGCGCGGAAATCGGCAAGATCGTGCGCATGCGCGGCTCGGAGTGGACAGTGGTCGGCGAGTTCTCATCGGGCGATGCGCACGACAGCGAGATGTGGACCGACATCAATGTCGCGCGCACCACCTTCGGCCGCAGTGGCTCGAGCTCGGTGCTCGCCGCGCTCGATGGGCCGGACGGCCTGCAGCGGCTCAAGAGCGCCGTAGCTGCCGAGCCACGTCTGAGCATGGACGTGATGCGCGAGCAGGATTACTTCAGCGGCCAGACCAAGCAGTTCCGCAAGACCATCGGCTTCCTCGCCGCCGTGGTCACCATCATCATGGGGCTCGGTGCGGTGTTTGCCGCGCTCAACAGCATGTATGCAGTGGTGGCTGCGCGTGGCAAGGAGATCGCTACGCTGCGCGCGATCGGCTTTCGCGGCCTGCCGGTGGTGACCTCGGTGATGATCGAGGCATTGCTGCTGGCACTCGCCGGAGGAGCGCTCGGTGCGTTGCTCGCCTATTTGCTGTTCAACAATCTGTCGGTCTCGACACTCGGGCAGAGCTTCACCCAGGTGGTATTCAACTTCAAGGTGACGCCGCAGCTGGTAGCGCGCGGCCTCATCATCGCCATCATCATCGGCATGATTGGCGGCTTGATGCCGGCGCTGCGCGCGGCACGGCTGCCGGTGAGCGCGAGTCTGCGCGAGCAGTGAGCCTTACAGGCGCTCGAGCGCTGCGCACAACGCCTGCACATCCTCCTCGGGCTGGTCCCAGGACACGACCAGCCGTGCGTGACCGCGCCCCTCCGGCCCCCAGTCCTCGAACTCGAAGCCGCGAGCGCGCAGCTGCTGCCGGCGCTCGACCCCGAGCCCGAGGAACACCTCGTTGGCCTCGACCGGATGCAGCAGCCTTTCTGCGGCGGCGCGGCCGATACGCTGTGCGAGTCGATTGGTGCGCTCGGCGTTTCTGAGCCACAGGCCGCTTTCCAGGTAAGTGAGCAGCTGCACCGCGGCGAAGCGCGACTTGGAAAGCAGATGTCCGGCACGCTTGCGATACAGCTCGAAGTCCCGGACCAGCGCACGGTCGAAGAACACCACCGCCTCGGCCGCGAGCGCACCGTTCTTGGTAGCTCCGAAGGACAGCACATCGATGCCGGCTCGCCAGGTGATGTCGCCCGGATGGCAGTTGAGGAACGCCACCGCGTTGGCGAGACGCGTCCCGTCCATGTGGACCTTGAGCCCGCGCTCATGCGCACTCTCTGCGAGCTGCGCCAGCTCGTTCGTATGGTAGACCGTACCGGCCTCGGTCGCCTGGGTCACGGATAGCACCGCGGCTTGTACGGTATGCAGGCTCACCGGGTGGGCGGCGAGGGCGGCGCGCAGACGCTCGGGCGCGAGGCGGCCGTGCTCGCCCGGCAGCAGTACCAGCTGCGCGCCCCCGGTAAAGAAACCCGGAGCGCCGCACTCGTCAGTGACGATGTGCGCTTCTTCGTGCGCGAACACCGCCCCGTAAGGTGGGCACAGGGTGGCGAGACTCAGCGCATTGGCGGCGGTACCGGTGGTCACCACGAAGGCGCGCACTTCCGTGCCGAAGAAATCGCTGCAGCAGCGATCGAGCCGGCGGGTCCATTCATCGGCGCCGTAGGCGGGCACCCGCTCACGGTTCACAGCGGCCATCGCCGCCAGGATTTCCGGGCAGGCGCTCGCAGTGTTGTCGCTTAGAAAACGCACGCGTTGCACTCCTCAGTTGCTCATTCAATGCGATGCATCAGTCGATGCGCCAGCGGAACGACCACGCGCCGAAGGCGAGGAAGGCGAGCGCGGTGGCACCAAGAAACAGCAGATGCGGTGCGATCTGCGCGAGTCCGGCACCATCGAGCATCACGGCGCGCGCGGCATCGAGCACATGGGTGAGCGGAAAGACGTGCGCGACCCACTGCACCCAGCGCGGCGAGCCCTCGAGCGAGAACCAGATGCCCGATAGCAGCATCATCGGCCAGGTGAGCAGGTTGAGTAGCCCGCCGACCAGCTCCTCGCTCGCGAAGCGCGCCGCGATGGTGAGCCCGAGGGCGATCATCGACAGGGCGCCGACGACCGCCAGCAGCAGCAGCAGCAGCGTGTTGCCGGCATTATGAAACCCGATGATGGCGCCGATGCCGGCGTAAAGTACCACGGTCACGAACAAAATCAGGCCGAGCCTCGAGAGCACCTGTGCGCTCAGAAACTCGAATGCGTTGAGCGGAGTGGCGTACAGCCGCTTGAGGAAGCCGCTCTTGCGGTAACGCAGCACCACGTAGCCGACGCCGAACAGGCAACTGAACATCATGTTCATGCCGAGGATGCCCGGGAAGAGCCAGTCCACGTAGCGTAAGGCGGGGCCGTTCACTGGCTGACGGCTTGCGGCGGGCACGGCTGCGAGCAGCAGCTTCTCCACGATGTAACCCTTCGGGGAGTCGGTATTGACCCAATAGCGCGGCGGGTCACGCAGATTGACGAGCAGATCTACCTGCTGGTGACGCACCTTCTGCAGCGCCGCCTGCTCCTCGGGCAACGCAATGAATTCGACGTAGCGTTCGCGCAGGAAAGGATGCGCCGCCCGATCGATGTGCGGAGCCAGCACGCCCACCTTGAACAGCGGCCGCTCCGGGCCGCCGAACACGAAGCCCATGCCGATCACCAGCATCACCGGCAGCAACAGCGTGAAGATGAGCGTGCTGCGGTCGCGCAGGAACTCGAGATTGCGTGCGTGCAGCACGGCGAGCAGCCGATGCATCATGAGCGCAGCTCCGTGCCGGTGAGCTCGAGAAACAGGTCCTCGAGATTGGCGGGCCGGATGCGCAGATGCGAGAGAGATACCTGTGCCGCGAGCAGCGTGCGCAGCGTCGCCTCAAGATCATCGGTGCTGATCTCGATGCGATCGCTGCTTTCCAGGATGTTGAGCGGCAGCGCACGCGCTGCGGCGGGAAAATCCTGACGCGGCAGCTCCAGCAGCACCTGCGCGAAGTGCTCGCGCAGCAGCCGCCGCGGCGGACCCTGCGCGACGATGCGGCCGTGATCGAGTATCACGATCTCATCGCACAGCAGCTCGGCTTCTTCCATGTAGTGGGTCGTGAGGATGATGGTCTTGCGCTGCGCCTTGATCGATTGCACCAGCTCCCAGAAGTTGCGCCGCGCCTGCGGATCGAGGCCGGTCGTCGGCTCATCGAGGAACAACACATCGGGATCGTTGACGAGCGCGATGGCGAGCAGCAAGCGTTGCTGCTGCCCGCCGGAGAGCTTGCGATTGTCGCGCCCGGCGAGCTTCTCGAGCGCGCACAGGCGCAGCACCTCGTCGACCGTCAGCCCGTGGTCGTACAGTCCGCGGAACAGGCTGATGCACTGGCGCACCGTGAGGAAATCCTGCAATGCAGTCTTCTGGAAGAGGATGCCCGCCTCCTCCCGGAAGCGACCGCCGAGCGCCTCGCCCCGGTAGCGCACCTCGCCCGAGCTCGGTGGGAGGATTCCCTCCATGATCTCGATCGTGGTGGTCTTGCCGGCACCATTCGGTCCCAGGAGGCCGAAGCAGATGCCTGCCGGGACGCTGAAGGAAATGCCGGCGACTGCGGTAGCGGCGGGGTACACCTTGATGAGGTCGCGGACCTCGAGGATGGGCGTGCTCACAATGGGCTGGGGTGTAGGCTTGGCTGCGGGACAGGCGCGCGATCCTAAACTACCCCAGGAAATCGCGCTTGACGTCCGTCCCCGGCGCTGGCATTGACCGCCCGCTTTCCAGCTTTCCAGTCCAACCGGCACAGCCGGTTGCCGTAGCGGCGCTGACGTGTACCATCGATGCGCATGAGTGAAGGTCAGTACGACAAACCCGCGCGCGTGGAGCTCGGCGACGAGGCGGTACATTGGGATCTCGGCTCCTCGCTTTCCTATGGGCAGTATCTGCAGCTCGAGAAGCTGCTCGGCGCACAGCAGCCGCTTTCGAGCCAGCACAACGAGATGGTGTTCATTCTCGTGCACCAGGTGTCGGAGCTGTGGATGCGCCTCATGCTGCATGAGCTGACGGCCGCGCTCGAGTGCATCCGGCGGGACGATCTCGATCCGGCACTGAAGATGCTGGCGCGCATCTCGCGCACGCAGACGCAACTGCTCACGGTGTGGGACGTACTCTCGACGCTCACGCCCTTCGAGTATTCGGCATTTCGCAATGCGCTCGGACGCTCATCCGGCTTTCAGTCCGTTCAGTATCGGCTGCTCGAGTTCCTGTTCGGCAACAAGCATGCCGCCATGATCGAGGTCCACAAGCGTGACCCGCGGGCCTATGAGTTGCTCGCGCGCGCGCTCGCCGAGCCTTCGCTCTATGACGAGGTGCTGCGGCTCCTGAGCCGGCGCGGCTACGGCATCCCGGAGAGCTACCTGTCGCGCGATTTCAGCGAGCCCTACCAGTCGAACAAGCAGGTGGCCGGAGCGTGGCTCGGCGTCTATCACAACGCCGACCAGGCGTGGGATCTGTACGAGCTCGCCGAGCGGCTGGTGGATCTCGACTACAACTTTCAGCTGTGGCGCTACCATCATCTGAAGACGGTGGAGCGCATCATCGGCTACAAGCCAGGCACGGGTGGCACCGGCGGAGTGTCCTACCTCGCGAAGGCACTCGAGCTCAAGTTCTTTCCGGAGCTGTGGCAGATCCGGACCTCGATGTGAGGCCGCCCCGGTCATAGTTCTGCAGCAAATTCTCGCACTCATGAGGGATAAAAGGCCTTCGTGAGCACGGATGCAAGAGTGAGGGCCCCAGAGCCAGATTCCTCAAATCACTTCGATTTGGAGTTGCTGCGCAGTGCCCGCATTCAGCTCAGGAAGAGGTCGAAGGGCTTACCGCACGCGTATACCAGCTACTCGCACAGGGGAAAAGGAAACACGCTGACGCACTGGCGCGCGGCGTGACGCGCACGCTCGAGGCGGCGATCGAAGCGTGCCAGCGGAGGTCACAAAAAAACGATAGATCGAGTCGGCGAGCCGGAAATAGCTGGAGACGCCTGGATCGCCGCCTAGTCGGGAAACTTCAGCTGCCGCTCGATTGCCTGGAAGCGCGGATCCTGGCGCAGGGGATCCATGAGCGGGTCAGTCTTCACGTACACCACGCCCGCATCCGGCAGCCGCACAGCCCTGCCCAGCCACTCTATCGCCTTGTCCCTATTGCCCCACTGCGCGTAGATCGTAGCGCATTGGTACGCCGAGGCATCTCCGAACGTGGCCTGTAGTTTTTTCAATTCGGCTTCTGCGTCGGCGTGCCGTCCGAGCTTCTCGAACGTCACTGCGAGGCACCACATGCTCGACCAATGATCGCGATTTGTGTCACATGAGGACCGCGCACTCTGGAGGTCCCCAAGCTCGTAATAGGCGACGCCGCGAAACCCGTATGCGCGCTTGAAGTCCGGCTCGAGACTGGTGACCTCCCCGAACGCGACAACCGCCTCCTGGTATCGGCGAGCCCAGAACAGTGCCTCACCGAGCGTCTCATGGATTTGTGGATTGAGCGGGTCCAGCGCAACCGCATGCCGGACGGCCGCCAAACCCGCATCGAAGCGTCCCATCACAACCGCATAGGCACCGCTGCTGGCCAGCACCTCCGCATCGCCCGGAGCGAGTGCCCTAGCGCGTTCGTACGCCTCGACCGCGTGGGTGTAGTCGAGAGGCGTGGAACCCAGGTAGCGTGCCAACGCCAGCTGACCCTCCGCGAGCTCAGGAGCGAGATCAAGCGCTTGGCGTGCATCAGCCTCTGCCTTGGCATAGAACTCGCGAACGCCGGTGTCATTCACGAACTCACCTGCATAAGAGGAAAGTGCGAGCGATCGGCCGGCATAGGCAAGCGCATAGTTCGGATCGAGGCGGATTGCTTCCGTGTATCCGGCAATCGCGCTCTCGTAGCTCGATTTACCCTGGCCCGAGCGGAGCGCCTTTGAGGCCCGCAGATATGCATCGAAAGCCCCTGGGTTGCGGGTGCCTCCGAGTTCGATCTTGGCGGCTTCATTTCCAAGCAGTGTGACTCTGAGTGCACTCGCCACCGCGGTGGCGATCTCGGTCTGAACTTTCAGTACATCCTTCAAGTCCCGATCGTAGGTCTGCGACCACACGTGAAACCCCGTGACGGCGTTGATCAGCTGCGCAGTGATGCGAACCGTGTTACCCGCACGCCGTACGCTCCCCTCGAGCACCGCCCCGACGTTCAGCTTGTGTGCGACCGTGGCGATGTCTGGGTGCTCGCCCTGGAACGAGAAGGATGAGGTAGGCGCTGCGACCTGCAGCTGGTTGATCCGCGACAGCGAGTTGAGCAGTTCCTCCGTGAGACCGTCGGAGAAGTACTGCTGCTCCTTGTCGCCGCTCATGTTGATGAATGGCAGCACGGCGATGGAATGTGGGGGCGGCGTGAAGGTGGCGGGCGCAGCGCCGGCGGCAACTGTCGGTGCCGACACGACAGGCTTCGAGATCCAGATCTTATCGATGGCGACATAGATCATCACGCCTAAGACCGCTATGGCAGCTGCTGCGAGCAGGCCGCGCTTTGGCGACGAGGGAGCCTGCGCGGGCGCCCGGCTGATCCCTACGGCCCCGGACTGCGCGCTGACCGCCGCGCCGGCCGGAGCCGGTGCTTCGGGCGATAGCAGACGCCGCAAACGTTCGACAAAGGCGGGGGGCGTCTCGCCGCGCGGCAAGCGTGTCCACTGCACTTCCCGGAATTTCTCCGGAACATGCTCATCGTCGTTGCCGGTATCGTCGATGACGACGGGTAACAGAAAGGCTTTATTGGCCACGATGAGATGCGAGCGATCAACGGCCAGCTTCCACTCCAGCCGGAAATACCCCTCAGCTCTCTCGTGCGTATGCCTCGATACGATCGGGATGAACAGAGCGCAGGTCCTTATTTGCCGGCGGATCGATTGGTCCCAAACATCCCCGCCTCGCAACTCGCTCTGGTCGAACCACACCTCGATCCCGGAGGCTCGGAGTGCCTGGGCAATCCTGTGAGCCGCCTGCGCGTCCTGCGAGGCATAGCTTAGAAAAACCGCGTGCGACGGCTCGGTCACTAAAGGGCACCCCCAAACGGGAATCTGCTGGAGGTCTTGTCTGGAGCCTCCGAAAGGCCGGAGCTTAACCTAAACGCTCCGATTTGGCCGAAAGCCGCGCAAACGGGACGCACGCTTCAACTGTGACGGTGAGTACGCGGCAAGCCGTGCATATATGTGATGTCGAGCACCGCATCCGTAAGGGATGCACTGCACCCTGCCGACATGCTACCCGCCGCAATAGTTGCCTGCCTGCTCGGCAGCGCTCACCCGAAATACCACATGGTGCTGCCTGACACTACGCCGCCACGCCCCCCGCCAGAGCGATGGGTCTGTCTCCAGCCGATGCCGGGGCAGCGTCCGGTGTGCCTTTCGAGTAATCCCGGAAAGCAGGCGGCCCCTCAACCTCACCGTTAGACCGCATTCAGACGACATCGCACGAGGTGAACGCAATGCGCATCGTTACCGCCGCAGTGCTCGTAAGCTCGCTGGCAATGGCAAGCACGCAAGGCCGCAGCGCAGAGTCCGTAGTACACGACACAACGTACGGATTCTCCATCGCTGCACCGGCGTTTCCGAAGGAGGAAGACGCCAGCATTTCGGTGACCCCAATCATATTTGCAGGTCCAGTGCGTGACGGAAAGGCTCCGAGCTGCAATGTGCAAATTCAAAACATGGGAGCGACGCTGAGCAGTTTCCGTACTCAATCGCTCGGACAACTCAAAGCGCTCGGGTTAACGCTCGAGTCGGAAACAAATCGCAAGGTTTCAGGTAAGGATGCCCTCTATTTCGTCTCTTCCGGTCACGACGTAAAGATGTTGTCGCTCGCAGTTCAGGTGGGACAAGCAATCTACGTGGTGACCTGCATGACAGCAGCAAATCAATTCGCGAAGTATGAGAAGGCACTCAGGGGCGCAATAGATAGCTTCTCGCTTGACTGAAATGGCGCGAATACCCCGCGGCGGCGTCTATGCAGCTCGGGAAGGCGACTCGGCACTGTAGGGGGGCTTGACGTAAGCTTCATCCAAACAGGCAGGGTGAGCTATCGCCGCGGGGCGCGCAGACCAGCCTGTTTCAATCTATTCCGACCGTACCAGGGTCGGTGCAGGTCCGGAGGCCGGTGTGAATTGCCCCGCCCGGAGAGCTTCGGTGCGCGGGCGCGCTGCCACGGACGCGCGCCGTCGTGTGCGTGCACGCAGCAGGCGATAGCCGAGAAGAATGCCGAGGATGCCCGCGTAGATGAGCGGCTCGCGCACGTCGCGCTTCACCTGCCAGTAAAAGTGCCACACACCGAGGATCGCGATCGCGTACACCAGGCGATGCAGACTCTGCCAGCGGCGGCCGAGGCGGCGCATCATGCCGTTGGTGGAGGTAACGGCGAGCGGAATCAGCAGTAGAAGCCCGGTGAAGCCGATGGTGATGTACGGGCGCTTGGCGATATCGGTACCGAGCGTACGAAAGTTCAGCTCCAGGTCGAGCACCAGGTAGATCGTGAAGTGCAGCACGACATAGAAGAAGGCAAACAGACCCAGCATGCGGCGCAGACGCACCAGCTGCGGTTGTCCCGTGAGCTCGCGCACCGGGGTCACCGCCAGAGTCAACAGCAGTAGATTGAGCGCGGTCTTGCCGCACTCATGCTCGAGCTCCTTCACAGGATCTACCCCGAGCGAGGCACCGAGCCAGCCGAATGCGCCGCAGGCAAGCCACACGAGCGGCAACAGGCACGCAGTGAATACCAGCGGCTTGTAGATGAAGCGGTAACGCTGTGTCAGAGTCATTCAGAAATAACGCCGCAGATCCATTCCCTGGTACAGGCTCGCCACCTGCTCGGCATAACCGTTGAACGGCAGGGTCGGGCGGCGCGCGGCGAGGAAGGGAGCGCCTATGCGCCGCTCAGTCGCCTGACTCCAGCGCGGATGATCGACTTCAGGATTCACATTGGCATAAAACCCGTACTCGTTGGAGGCGGCGCCGGCCCAGGTGGTGCGCGGCTGCGTCGATGTGAAGCCGATCTTCACGATGGACTTGATGCCCTTGAAGCCGTACTTCCACGGCACGATGAGCCGCAACGGCGCGCCGTCCTGGTTGGGAAGCACCCGGCCGTAGAGGCCGACCACCATGAGGGTGAGTGGATGCATTGCCTCATCGATACGCAGTCCCTCGACGTACGGCCACGTGAGCACGGGCACACGTTGGCCCGGCATCTGCCGCGGGTCATACAGCGTCGTGAACTCGACGTACTTGGCGCGCGATGTGGGCTTGAAGCGCGCCAGCAGATTGCTCAGCGGGAACCCCACCCATGGCACCACCAGCGACCAGGCCTCGACGCAGCGGAAACGGTAGATCCGCTCCTCGAGCGCCTGGCCTTTTAACAGATCCTCGAGATCGAAGTTGCCGCGTACCTCCGCTTCACCGTAGACGTTGACGCTCCAGGGGCGCGTTCGCAGGGAGTGGGCGTTTTGGCTGGGCGACTCCTTGTCGGTGCCAAACTCATAAAAATTGTTGTAGCCCGCGATCTCCTCGAACTTGTTCGGAGTCTCCTTGACCGAGTACTGCGCGTTGAGGGTATAGCTGAGCGGGGCCCCCTGCGCGGGGGGTGCGTCGGCGGCGCGCAGCAAGGTACTGGCGCCCGTGGCGAGCGCACCGGCGAGCAGCGCGCGGCGGCTGAAATAGGCCGGCTCCGGCGTGATCTCCGAAGGGGCAATGTGCGGGACGCGAAATTTCATCGATTGGCCTCTGAGGAAGTAGACCGGCCGCAGGGCCAAAAGGTCACATAGCGGGGCGGACGCCGCAGCAGGACTTCAGCGCCACGTGACGCAGTCGATATTGAGCCTCGCCGCAGCCCGCCGCGCCGCCGAGCTGCCATTGACCAGGATCGCTCGATCGGCGAGCGCCAGATGCTCGATGTCGCTGGCCGCATTGCCGTAAGCGACCATTTTGCCTGCGGGATGCTCCCGCCGCAGTTGCGCGACACAGCGTACCTTCTCGGCATCACGCCGGTTGGGTGTCGTCAGATGGCCATCGAGACGATCCCCGTTCCATGCGACGCCGGTGCATAGGGTATGAGCGAATCCGAGCGTACGGCCAATCTCGCAGACATAGAGGTCGGGGCTGGCCGAGAGCAGTACCAGGTGATCGCCGGCGCAGCGATGGGCCGCGACGGCTGCGAGTGCCTCGGCGTGCATGCCACGTGCGACCAGCAGCGGAATGAACTCGTGTGTCCACCCATCGATCTCGCTGCGTGTGCAGCCACCCATCACCGCGCGGATGGCCGCTGATTTCAGCGCACCGCGGTCGGCGCGGCCGAAGGCGAACGCCACGAGCACCGGGAGCACCCGCAGGAGTCGTGTCACGCGCCGTGGATGCCGGCGCAGAAAACCCGCGAGGTAAGGGAGCAGGCTGTCGTGGCGCGTGAGCGTCCCATCGAGATCGAACACAGCGAGCGTCGCCCTGCCCGCGGCGCTGCTGGCCGGCGTAACCGGCGAGGCTCCGAGCTCCCTCAGGCGCCGCCGCCTGCAGTCGCGAGCTGCCGCAGCACGTACTGCAGGATGCCTCCGTGGCGGTAGTATTCCCGCTCCTTCGGCGTATCGATGCGCACGCGCACTTTGAACTGGCGCGGCGGGCCATCCGGTGGAGTGGCCGTGACGGTGACTTCGCTCGCATCACCGCCGCTGAGGCCGGTGATATCGATTATCTCGCGGCCGGAGAGTTGGAGCGCTGCGACTCCCTGTCCCGGCAGGAACTGTAACGGTGCCACGCCCATGCCGATCAGATTCGAGCGGTGGATGCGCTCGAAGCTCTCGGCGATGACCGCCTTGACTCCGAGCAGCATCGTCCCCTTGGCCGCCCAGTCGCGGGAGGAACCGGTGCCGTACTCGCGGCCCGCGAGCACGACGAGCGGCGTGCCTTCGCGCTGGTAGCGCATGGCGATGTCGTAAATGGAGCCGCGCTCGCCCTCGGGAAGGTGCAACGTGACTCCGCCCTCGACACCCGGCACCATCAGGTTGCGCAGGCGGATGTTGGCGAAGGTGCCGCGCATCATCACCTCGTGGTTGCCGCGGCGCGCTCCATAGGAGTTGAAATCCGCAGGCGAAACGCCCTGCTCGACGAGGTAGCGAGCGGCCGGGCTGTTTTTGGATATGTTGCCGGCCGGTGAGATGTGATCGGTGGTCACCGAGTCACCGAGCAGGGCGAGCACCCGTGCGCCGCGCACATCGGTGAGCGGCTTGAGCTGCATGGTCATGCCCGCGAAGTAGGGCGGATTCTTCACGTAGGTGGACTTCTCGTCCCAGGTATAGAGCTGTCCGGTGGGCACACTGATGTTGGCCCAGTTCTGATCACCCTTGAAGACGCTCGCGTAGCTCTGGCGAAACATCTGCGAGTCGATCGAGCGCGTGGCGAGCTCCTGGATCTCTGCATCGCTCGGCCAGATGTCCGCGAGGTAGACGGGCTTCCCGTCGTTGCCGGTTCCGAGTGGCTCGCGCGTGAGGTCGATGTCGAGCGTGCCGGCGAGCGCGTACGCCACCACGAGCGGAGGGGAGGCGAGAAAGTTCATGCGCGTCTCGGGGTGCACACGCCCCTCGAAATTGCGGTTGCCGGACAGCACCGCGGCGGCGGTCAGATCGCCTTCTTTGACTGCGGCGGAGATTTCGGGTTTGAGGGGACCTGAATTTCCAATGCAAGTCGTGCATCCGTAGCCCACCAGATCGAACCCCAGCGCATCCAGATCCTCGAGCAGTCCGGCCTTGGCGAAATAGTCCGTGACCACGCGCGATCCCGGCGCCAGGCTCGTTTTTACCCACGGCTTTGATTTCAGACCGCGCGCGCGTGCCTTGCGCGCGAGCAGTCCGGCGCCGAGCATTACCGAGGGGTTGGAAGTGTTGGTGCAGCTCGTGATGGCGGCAATCAGTACCGCACCGTCCTTGAGCTCGTAGCTGCCGCCATTGAGCTTCGCGGTTGCCACTCCGCGCGCTCCTGCGCCGCGCGCGCTACGTTCCTCGGCGGCCTTTTTCGCATTCAGCTCATAGACCTGCTTTGCGCTCCTCAAGGGCACACGGTCCTGCGGCCGCCGTGGACCCGCCAGGCTCGGCTCGACGGTCCCGAGATCGAGGTCGAGCACATCGGTGTAGCTCGCGGGCAGCGCGCCTTCGTTGCGCCAGATTCCCTGGGCGCGTGCGTACGCGCTCACCAGCTCGAGCCGCTCGCGTGATCGCCCGGAGAGCTCCAGATAGCGCACCGTCTCGGTATCGATGGGAAAGATGCCGCAGGTACTGCCGTACTCGGGCGCCATGTTCGCGATGGTTGCGCGATCGGCGAGCGGCAGATTGGCGAGACCATCGCCGAAGAACTCGACGAACTTGTCGACCACACCCTTCTTGCGGAGCATCTCCGTCACGGTAAGAACGAGGTCAGTGGCGGTCGCTCCTGGCTGCAGCCGGCCCTCGAGCCGAAAACCGATCACCTGCGGAATGAGCATGGTCACCGGCTGGCCGAGCATCGCCGCCTCGGCCTCGATGCCACCGACGCCCCAGCCGAGGACACCGAGTCCATTGATCATGGTGGTATGCGAGTCAGTGCCCACCAGAGTGTCGGGGTAGGCACGGCGCGTACCGTTGTTGCGAGCGTCGAAAATCACCCGCGCCAGATATTCGAGGTTCACCTGATGCACGATGCCGGTGCTCGGCGGCACCACTGAAAGATTGCGGAAGGCGGTCTGTCCCCAGCGCAGGAAGGCATAACGTTCGCGGTTGCGCGCGAACTCGATCGCGGTATTTGCGGCGAGTGCGTGCGGTGTGCCGTACTCGTCCACCTGGACGGAATGATCGATCACCAACTCCGCGGGATTGAGCGGGTTGACGCGTTCGGCGCTGCCGCCGAGCCGCACGATCGCATCGCGCATGGCGGCGAGATCCACGACGCACGGTACGCCGGTGAAGTCCTGCAGAATGACCCGCGCAGGCGTGAAGGCGATCTCGTGCGCCGGGCTGGCGGCGGGGTCCCAGTCGAGCAGCGCCTCGATGTCGGCGCGGGTGACGTTGACGCCATCCTCGTGGCGCAACAGATTCTCCAGCAGCACCTTGAGCGAGTAGGGCAGGCGCGCCAGTTTTTCCTGTGGCAACGCGGCGAGGCTCCAGATCTCGTAGGTCTGATCGCCAACCTTGAGCGTCGAGCGTGCCCGGAAGCTGTTGTCCATGGGTATCTCCGCGTCGTGCCCACGATTATATCGGGGGCACCCGCTGCCTGCCGGATCGGCGGGGCTGAATTTCAGGCTGCGGCGGAGAGCCGCTCGCAACGGACGAGCGACTCGATCACCGCGCCGCCGAGACAGCGCTCGCCGTCATAGGCGACGGCGTACTGACCGGGCGTAACGGCCCGCTGCGGTTGCTCGAACTCGATGTGCACGCTGCCATCGGCGCGCGGTTCGAGGCGCGCCGGCTGATCGCTCTGGCGATAGCGTACCTTCACGGCTGCGCCGAAGGGCTCGTGCCGTGGTGGCGCGAGCCAGTGCCAGGCCCCGGTGGTTAGCGCGCGACTGGTGAGCAGGGGATGATCACAACCCTGCACCACGATCAGCGCGTTGCGTCCGGCATCCTTTGACGCCACGTACCAGGGCGCCTGCTCGCGGCCGCAGCGGCCGCCGATCTGGAGACCTGCACGCTGCCCCAATGTGTAGAACGCGAGGCCCTCGTGCGTACCCAGCCGCTCCCCGTCGGACGACTCGATCGGTCCGGGCGAGCGAGCGAGGTAACGTGCCAGAAACTCGCGAAACGGCCGCTCGCCGATGAAGCAGATACCGGTGCTGTCGCGCTTGTCGAACACGGGGAGCCCGGCACGGCGCGCACGCTCGCGCACCTCGCTCTTGTGCAGCTCACCGAGCGGCATCAGCGTCGCGGCTAGCTCCGCCCGAGCGACCGCGTGCAGGAAATAGCTCTGATCCTTGCCTGCATCGCGCGCTTTACACAGTGTGGGCCCATCGGTGGCCGCGCCGAGACGCGCGTAGTGCCCGGTAGCGAAGTGCGACGCACCGAGCCGGCGCGCCCACTCCAGCGCCACGCCAAACTTGATCTCCCGGTTGCAGAGCACATCCGGATTGGGAGTACGGCCAGCGCGATGCTCGCGCAGGAAATGCGCAAACACCCGCTCGCGATACGCGGCGGCGAAGCTCACCCGGTGCAGAACGATCCCGAGCTCGGCGGCGACTGCACGCGCATCCTGGAAGTCCTGTGCAGCCGTGCAGTAACCGTCATCGTCCTCTTCCTCCCAATTACTTAAAAAGAGGCCCTGCACCTCCCAGCCGGCGTCCCTGAGAAGGAGGGCCGCGACCGCGGAGTCCACGCCCCCGGAAAGACCCACGATGACGCGTGCGGAGGGTACGGGCGGTGCGGGGAGGGCTGGCATGAGCGCATTGTAATGCGCCCGCTGCAGGTGCGCCTTCAGCGCGGGCGGC
>Ga0070714_100000419_pt1 | contig 31121 bp, 26 predicted proteins | sample LARL83metaG_FD_65450 | JGI IMG/M metagenome (GOLD analysis project Ga0070714, IMG submission 65450) | Corn, switchgrass and miscanthus rhizosphere microbial communities from Kellogg Biological Station, Michigan, USA - LAR L8-3 metaG | ecosystem: Host-associated > Plants > Roots > Rhizosphere ... | reverse complement strand
CTCGGCAACGGGGGCACCACCGCGTTCTGGGAGATCGCCGCGTTCGGCCTGGTCGACCGCAAGTCACAGCACCTGTCGTTCGGCGAGTTCTCGTCGAAGTTCGCCAAGGTGACGGGCGCCGCGCCGTGGCTGGAGGCGCCCACGGTGATCGAGTCGCCGCCCGGCACCCACCCGCAGCCGGCCGCCGAGGACGGCATCGACACCTACGCGCTGACCCACAACGAGACCTCCACCGGGGTGGCCATGCCGGTCGGCCGGGTGGCCGGGGCCGGCGACGACGCGCTGGTGATCGTGGACGCGACCAGCGGCGCCGGCGGCCTGCCGGTCCGGGCCGGCGAGGTCGACGTGTACTACTTCGCGCCGCAGAAGTCGTTCGGCTCCGACGGCGGGCTCTGGATCGCGCTGATGTCCCCGGCCGCGCTGGACCGGGCCGGGAAGGTCGCGGCCAGCGGCCGCTACATCCCGGAGTTCTTCTCGCTGCAGACCGCGATCGACAACTCGCGCAAGCAGCAGACCTACAACACCCCGGCGGTGGCCACGCTCTTCCTGCTGGCCGACCAGGTCGAGTGGCTGCTCGGCCAGGGCGGGCTGGCCTGGGCCACGGCCAGAACCGCGCAATCCTCGGCCTTCCTCTACGAATGGGCCGAGAAGTGCCATTACGCCAGACCCTTCGTGGCTGATCCGCTGCAGCGCTCCCAGGTCGTCGGGACCATCGATTTTGACGCCGCCGTGGCCACGGCCGAGCTGTCCGGTGCGCTGCGCGCCAACGGGATCGTGGACACCGACTCGTACCGCAAGCTCGGCCGCAACCAGCTGCGGATCGGCATGTTCCCGGCGGTGGAACCCGCTGACGTGCAGGCGCTCACCGCCAGCATCGACTACGTCGTCGAGCGGCTGTAAGCCGGTTATTGCGTGGCCCGGCCGGGCGGCTCCGTGAGAGGGTCGCCGCATGGCAACCGAACGGGCTGAGCCCGGCCTGCAGGCGGGCGAGCGGGAGATGCTGACCGGCTGGCTGGACTATCACCGCGCAACGCTGGCCTGGAAGTGCGAGGGCCTGACCGATGACCAGTTGCGCGAGCGCGCGGTGCCGCCCTCCGGGCTGAGCCTGATCGGCCTGGTCCGGCACCTCACCGAGTGCGAGCGCGGCTGGTTCCGCAAGGTCATGCTCGGCGAGGATCTGCCGGGCCTGTACTACACGGACGAGGACCCGGACGGGGACTTCAACAACGTCGGCAGCGCCGACGGCCCCACCGTGCTGCGCACCTGGGAGCAGGAGTGCGAGCTGGCCCGCGACGCGGTGGCGGGCGTAAAGGATCTTGATACCCTGAGCGAGAAGGGCGACCGCAGCACCGGCCAGCCGTTCTCGCTGCGCTGGATCCTCACCCACATGATCGAGGAGTACGCCCGGCACAACGGGCACGCCGACCTGCTGCGCGAGCGCATCGACGGCGCTACCGGCGACTAGGCCGGGACCGGTCTAGCGCAGCGGCCAGGTGCCGACCGCCTCGTACCGCGGCTGGGCGCCCAGGGCCGCGGGTGGATGGCTGCGGATCAGGTGAATGTCGGTGGCGGTCCACGGCGCTCCCGCGTAGCCGGCCAGCGCCTCGACCAGCGGGCCCACGTCCGCGGGCTCCCGGCAGCGGGCGAGCGTGAGGTGCGGGCGGAACCGCCGTCCCTCGTCCGGCGGCGGCGCCCCGGCCCGCCGCGCCCCGGCCGCGACCGACCTGGCCAGTCCCTCCAGCGCGCGGTGCTCGCCGTGGATGCCGGTCCAGAGCACGCGGGCGCGCCCGGGGGCGGGGAAGGCGCCGGCGCCGGCGAAGGACAGCGACAGGCTCGGGTGCCGGTGCGCTGCCCGCTCCAGCCGCTCGCCCAGGGCCGGGAGCGTGCCCTCGCCCACCTCGCCGAGGAAGGCCAGCGTGACGTGCCAGGCCTGCTGACCCGTCCAGCGCAGCGCCGGCCAGGCGGGCCGGAGCGGCGCCACCCTGGCTTCGAGTTCTTGCCGCACCCCGGGCTCCGGCGCGATCGCGACGAACAGCCTCATGACGTTTCCCAGCCCATAGCTCGCATAGCGCCGCTCAGCAAACCTTCAGGTTAGTCAGGCGGGACCGGCTAAATCAGGCGGGGACCTGCAAGCACATCATCCACCTCAGGCCACCAGGCGCGCCAGCCGGGCGGGCCGCAGGTAGTCGCGAACCCGCACGCCCTCGGTGCGGACCAGCATGAACCCGATCACGGCCGTGGCCACGACGGAGATCAGGCCGCCGCTGATCATGCATACCCGGGGCCCGAAGGCCTCCGCGACCCAGCCCGCCAGCGGCGACCCGAGCGGCGTCCCGCCCAGGAACAGCAGCAGGTACAGCCCCATGACGCGGCCGCGCATGTCCGCGCTGGTGCCGAGCTGCGTGGCCGAGTTCGCGGCCGTGGTGAAGCTCAGCAGCGTGAGACCGGTGGGCACCAGCAGCACCAGGAAGGCCCAGAAGTTCGGCATCAGCGCGGTGACGACCTCCAGCACGCTGAACGCGAACGAGGTCACCAGCAGCAGCGCCATGGTCGGCCGGCCGCGCCGGGCGGCAAGCAGGGCCCCGCCCAGCGCGCCGGCCGCGAACACAGCCGAGGCGAATCCGAAGGCGCCGGCCCCGGTGTGGAACACCTGCCGGGACATCAGCGCGTTGGTCACCTGGAAGTTCATGCCGAAGGTCGAGACGAAGAAGATCAGCACCAGCGGCATCCACAGGGTCGGGCGCTGCTTCACGTAGCTCATCGCCTCGCGCAGCTGGCCCTTGGCCCGGGGCAGCCGCTGCACCACGTGCAGCTCATCCGGGCGCATCAGCTTCAGGCTGATCAGCACCGCGCCGTAGGACGCGGCGTTGACCAGGAACGCGGCCGGGGTGCCGACCGCGCTGATGATCAGCCCGGCCACGGCCGGGCCCGCGATCCGGGCCAGGTTGAACACGGCGCTGTTGAGCGCGATCGCGTTCGGCATCCCGCCCCGGCCCACCATCTCGGCGGCAAAGGCCTGCCTGGTCGGGTTGTCGACGACGGTGACCAGGCCGAGCGCGAACGCGAGCACGTACACGTGCCAGATCTGCACCGTGCCGGTCAGGGCCAGCAGGCCGAGGATCACCGCCAGCCCGCCCGCCGCGGCCTGGGTCACCATCAGGATCAGCCGCTTGGAGTACCGGTCGGCCACCATCCCGCCCCACAGGCTGAACAGCAGCAGCGGCAGGAACTGCAGCCCGGTGGTGATGCCGAGTGCCGCCCCGCTGCCGTGGGTGAGCTCGAGCACCAGCCAGTCCTGCGCCACCCGCTGCATCCAGCTGCCGGTGTTCGAGATCACCTGGCCGGTCGCGAACAGGCGGTAGTTGCGGGTATGCAGCGACCCGAAGACGCGGCTGCCGGTGCGGGCTGTCTCGGGGTCAGTCAGGACTGGCTGAGCTTCTCCAGAATCGGGGCCGCGGCGCGCAGCTTCGCCCGCTCCTCCGGGGTTAGCTCCCGCAGCCGCCGGGCCAGCCAGGCCTCCCTGAGCCGGCGCGACTGCTGCACCAGTTCCTTGCCCTGGTCGGTCACGGTCAGCATCACCTGACGCCGGTCGCTCGCGTGCGGGGCCCGCATGACCAGGTTGCGCTCCTCCAGGACGGCGATAACTCTCGTCATGGACGGCGGCTGGACCTTTTCGTGCTCGGCGAGCCCGCCCGGGGTCATCGCGCCATGGCGCTCGAGCGTGGCCAGCGCGCCGAGCTGAGTGTCGGACAGCTCGGGCTGCAGCCCATGCGCCGCCCGCTCGGCGCGGAGCCGACGGGCGAGCCGGGTTACTGAGATCCGGAGCACTGAGGCCAGGCCCGCGTCGGACCTGGTCTGCGGAGTAGTCATATTGATTAGCCTGAGTCATTACTTTTGCTAACGATACCCGGGGCACCGGCATTCCGTCAGGCCGTTAGCGGGATGAGCGGGCAGGCGCGGTTCGCATGCCCGGTCCAAGTACACCACGCAGGACCGTTTAGCGTTGATGACGTGAGCAACACCCGCCGCCCGGCCCCGCCGCCGCTCGAGGCCAACGATCAGCTGGTGACCGCGGCCATCACCGGCGGCTGGGTGATCGCCCTGGTCGTCCTGCTCGCGCTCAGGTCCGAGATCCCGCCCGCGGAGCGCTGGTGGATCTGGACCTGCGTCACCGGTGTGGGTCTCGGGCTGTTCGGGCTCATCTACGTGCCCCGCCTCAAGCGCTCCCGCGAGCGAGCCGCCCAGCGCCAGGGCGGGGCCTGACCCGCCTACCCGTGATCGAGGGACTCGAAGACGGTCTCCTCCATCGACACCCCGGGCCTGTCCACCAGGTCATACCCGAGCTCGTCGATGACCGGAGCCGCCCCGGCGTAGCTTCCTTCGGCGCCTGCCGTCTCGGAATGCGCCCCGCAGCCGTGGTCCAGGGACACGACCCGGCCGTCGTCCGGGGCGTACTCGTTGGCGCAGACCCCGAAGACCCGCCCCAGCGGGCCGCCGAGCGGCACCAGGAACCCGCACGTCAGGCACGGACCCGGGGCCGCGTGCGCCAGCGGGCTGCGCGGGCCGTGCTCGCCGGAGTACCACCGGATGGCGGCCTCGTCCCGCCCGATCGCGGACAGCACGCGGGACCGCCCGGGCGCGGGATCCGAGTCCTGGCCCGCGGGGGCCGCGGGTGCGTCCGGTTCCTGGGGTGCGTCCTCCCGGCCGGGCGACGGCCCCCAGGCGGCGGGATCATCCCAGTCCAGCAGGCCGTCGTCGCCCTCGAGCGCGGCCGCGGGGACGAGCCGCTCGTCGTCGTCGCGGGCCGGCAGCAGGTCGCCCACGCCCAGGTCACCCGGCCGCACCCGGTCATGCCAGGGCACCCAGTCCGGCGCGAGGAGCGAATCGGGGCCGGGCAGCAGCAGGCTCTCACTGACCGTGACCGACTTGACCCGGGACGCCCGCGCGACCGTGACCGCCCAGTGCCATCCGGCGTAGGCCGGGTCCAGGCACGCGAACCGGTGGGTGGCGAGGCGATCGCCGTCGGCTTCCACCCCCAGGTGCCCGCCGACCTGTCCCGGGCCGGCCAGCTCTTCGGCCGCGGCGCGCGCGAGGTCCACGGCCTCGGCGCAGGCCTCGTCGAGCTGGGCGGCCCGTGTGCGGAGCGAGTTCACGTTAAGTAATTGTTCCTTATTCAGCGGTTAACACGCACCCGGTTACCAGGACTGACGGCGATTCACGACCGGGACGGTCGTCGCAGCCCCGTAAAAGCAGAATACTTGGGCTGGGGATCGGTCGTGTACGCGCGCAGGACGGGCACGATAACGATCGGGGGACGCACCATTACGCCGCGGCGGGCTGGCCGCCCACCTCGGCGCAACCCGGGGCGCCCTCAGAGAACGAGGACCATTGCAGAGCACGGAAGACCCGGCGCCAGCGGGACGGTCGCGGGTGTTCGGGCCCGCGTACCGGGTCGTCCGCCGTGGCGGCCAGGCGGCGAGCCGCCGGCTGGTCGTGGCGTCCGGTGGTCCTGCGCGGACCCGGATCGTGCTGATACTCGGCGCGGTGATGGCGCTGTCGAGCGCGGACGCGTCGACGGTCGGCGCCGCGGCCGTCCAGCTGCGGCACGCGCTGGGCATCGGGAACACCGACATCGGGCTGCTCGTGGCCGTGACCGCGGCGGTCGGCGCGGTGTTCTCGCTGCCGTTCGGCATGCTGGCCGACCGGGCCCGGCGGACCTGGATCCTGGGCGTGGCCATCGTGGTCTGGGGCGCCGCGATGATCTGGGGCGCGACAGCGCACTCGTTCACCCAGCTGCTGCTGGACCGGATCTGGCTCGGGGCGGTCACCGCGGCGACCGCCCCGACCGTGGCCTCGCTGGTCGGGGACTGGATCCCGGGCTCGGAGCGGGGGAAGATCTACGGCTACATCCTGACCGGCGAGCTGATCGGCGGCGGCATCGGGTTCGCGGTCACCGGCGACATCGCCGCACTGTCCTGGCGGGCGGCCTTTATCATCCTCGCCCTGCCCGCGTTCTTCCTGGCCTGGCTGGTGTTCCGGCTGCCGGAGCCCGCCCGGGGCGGCCAGGGGGTGCTCCCGCCCGAGCCGGGTTACGGGCCGCCGGCGGCCACCGGGGACCCCGCCCAGGCGGATACCCAGCCGCAGCATCAGCAGCCGCCGGGCCAGACGCACGGGCCGACCGACGCGCAGCGGCTGGCGGTCGAGCGCGGGATCAAGCCCGACCCGGTGCTGGTGCGGATGGCCGCCGGGCGGCGGATGGGCCTCTGGACCGCGGTCAAGTACGTGCTGCGGGTCCGCACCAACGTCGCGCTGATCATCTCCGGTGCCTGCGGCTACTACTTCCTGGCCGGAGTGCAGACCTTCGGCGTCGAGTTCGTGCGCGGCCAGTACGGCGTCAACCAGGTGCTGGCCAACGGCCTGCTGCTCGTCGTGGGGCTCGGCGCGGTGGTCGGGGTGCTGACCGGCGGACCGCTCGGCGACGCGCTGCTGCACCGGGGCCGGATCAGCGGCCGGCTCACGGTCGCCGCGGTGGCCGCGACCGCGACCGTGCTGCTGTTCATCCCGGCCCTGATCACCAGGAGCTCGCTGACCGCCTTGCCGTACATCGTGCTGGCCGCGGCCGCCCTGTCGGCGCAGAACCCGCCGATCGACGCCGCGCGCCTGGACATCATGCCCCCGTGGCTGTGGGGCCGGGCCGAAGGCGTCAGGAACCTGATCCGCACCGGGGCCCAGGCGCTCGCCCCGGTGCTGTTCGGGGCGGTCTCCCAGTACGCGTTCGGCGGCGGGTCGGACGGGCTGCGCTGGACGTTCCTGGTCATGATGCTGCCGCTGACCGCGTCGGCCGTGTTCCTGTTCGCGGCGAGCCGGCGCTACCCGGCCGATGTCGCCACGGCCGCGGCCGTGACCGCGCCGCGGGTACGGCGCGCTCCGCCGTCGCCGGCCGCCTGACCACGGGCTGCCTGACCACGGGCCGCGTCAGGCGTCGAGGTCTCCCGCCACGGCGCGGAGCACGGCAGCGATCTTCTTCGAGTCGCGGTTATCCGGGTGCTTGCCGCGCCGGTAGGTGTTGGACACCCCGTCGAGCAGCTTGATCAGGTCCTCGATGATCACAGTCATCTCGTCCGGGCTCTTCCGGCTGGTCTTGGCCACCGTCGGCGGCGGCTCAAGCGTCCGTACCTGCAAAGCCTGGGTGCCCCGGCGGCCTTCCGCGACCCCGAATTCGACGCGCTGCCCGGGACGCAGCACGGTACCGGCATTCTCCAGGGCCGTTGAATGCACGAACACCTCACCACCGTCATCCCGGGTGAGGAAGCCGAAACCCTTGTCGGCGTCATACCACTTGACCTTGCCAGTGGGCACGAGCGAGAACCTTACGCGAAGAGGAACGATCGGATGCGCCCGCGAGGGCACCTTTCCAAGGCTATAGGTAAGGCGGCAAATATGACGGGTCCTGTGCGCTCCAGCCGCCCGCTCCACGGCGCTTGCCCACGCCGCGTAACAATGCCCTCGCATAGCGACGTGGCCCCGGCCCAAGGGCCAGGGCCACGCGCTCCACAGCCTCACACGTCGGATGGTGCTGGGACGGGATCGCGTGCGAAGCCAGGTAACAGCGGGCGCCGCCGACTGCCTCCCCGCAATGCATCAAAAACCCGCACCCCCGTGATACCCGTGACCGCTCCCCGGCAATCCTGGCCAAGCCCGCTCCCCCGCGTCTGACCTGCGACATTACACGCGATGCGGACGGTTCCAGGGCGGGGTCATGGGCGCGCGAGGGCCCCGGTAGACGCGCCAGGCCAGGTATCCGGCCCCGAGCAGGGCGCCCACTTTGATCAGGATCGCCGAGTTCGCCAGCGCCTCGTGCACGTAGGGGTTCAGGTGGTTATACCTGCCACCCAGCATCAGGCTCACCGGGGTGCCCACGATGACCAGCGCCACCGGCCCGACCAGGCCGATCCACTTGTCGGACAGGGTCCACAGCCTCGACGGCACCGCCACCAGGAAGCCGATCACCCAGAGCGCGAACCCGAGCACCCAGATCGGCCACGGGTAGAGAAGGCCGCTGAGGGCCAGCAGCACGACGGCGGTCCCCTCCAGCCGGTGCCGGCGGAAGAGGTAGGCCACCCGCCCGGCCACGCTCGCCGGGAAGTCGGGCGGCTGGGGGCGCTGCGGCGGCTGCCGGCGCGTGCTCGTGCGCACGGGCTGCGGCCGGACGGTGGGCAGCGGCCGCGTCGAGCCCCGCTCCGCCACGTCCAGCGGCTGGGTGTCCGCCCGCGGCCCAGTATCGTCCTGGACCTCATCTCCCCGGACCTCATCTCCCCGGACCTCATCCTCCCGCGGCCCCGTGTCCTGCTGCGGCCCGGTGTCCTGCGGCACTGCGTCGTCCCGGGGCCCTGAGTCCTGCGGCAGCCCGGCGCCTTCCCGGAGCCCAGCGCCCTCACGCGGCCCGGTCCCCGGCTGAGGCCGAACGCCCTCCTGTGGCTGAACGCCCTGCTCCGATCCGGTGTCCGGGCGCGCGCCAGTCCCTTCCCGCAGGCCGGTGCTGCCCTCCGCTCCGGTGTCCTGTGGCCCGGCGTCCTGTGGCCCGGCGTCCTGTGGCCCGGCGTCCGGCTGCGACTCGGCCTCCGGCACCACGTAGGCCGACAGCATGGCGTCCAGCCGCCCGCGCCGTGCTGTGTCGCCCGGCCTCGCCGGCCCGGACGGTCCGGCCGCGGCCGGACGGCCGCCAGACGCCGACGGCGGCCCATCGGGGCCAGCCGCCTGCGGCGGCACCGGCCCGGGCGGCCCTCCTCCGGCGCCGGGCCGATCCGGGGCCGGGCCCGCGATCTCCGGCGGTTCAGCCGGCGGGGAGGTCACCGCGCCATCGGGCGCAGGTCCCGCGGCGCCCGCGCTGGCACCGGGTCCGCCCGGCGTCTGGGCGGCCGGCGTCTGGGCGCCCGGGCCGGCCGGATTTCGCCCGGCTGATGCCTGGCCGCCGGGTTCCGCTCCGGCCGGGGCCTGGCCGCCGGGCGCCGCTCCGGCCGGGGCCTGGCCGCCGGGTCCCGCGTCGGCCGCTGACCGGGCCGACTTAGACGGCGATGACCCGCCCTTTCGCGGGGGCGGAACGCGAACCGGGCGGGTGGGCCGCTCCATGGGCTGGCCCGGGCGCCAGCGAGAGGCGATCGACCGGTTCTTTTTCTTCGCGTACTCGCCCGTCAGAGGCCGGCCGCCGATCTGCGGCGCCGGCTCGCCTGGCTTCGCGCCCTGGTCACCGGCGGGTGGGTCATCCCCGGCGTCCGGGGCATCGTCGCGGCGACGGGGCCGCCGCAGCAGGCCGGACCGGGTGCCCGCGCTGGCCCGCTCGCTCCGCTCGGCGGCCAGCCGGGCCTGCTCGCGCTCGACGGCCTGGGCCGGGTCACCCAGGCTGGCCAGGGTGCTGGCCACCGCGGCCGGGTCGGCCGTACGCAACCCGCCCGAGGTGCGCTCGATGAAGAGGCGCGTCCGGGCGAGGAAGGCGCGCCGGTCGTCCGAGCGGAGCCTGGTCCGCGCCGCAACCGACAACTGGTTGAGGTAATCGCGGATGAGCTGCTCGGCGGAGGGCTCCATGGGCTGATAATCCCTCTTCCGGGCAATGTTGTGGAGTCTGCACACGCCGCCCAGTTCGGCACCCGAGGTCCAGGCCAGAACCCCGGGAACGCGAAAGAGGCGGTCCCGAACCTACCGGGACCGCCTCCTCGCGTGTGGCTATGCGGGACTAAACGGACTAGAAGTCCATGTCCCCGCCGCCGGGAGCCGCAGGAGCCTTCTCCTTCTCCGGCTTCTCGGCGATAACCGCCTCGGTGGTGAGGAACAGACCGGCGATCGACGCAGCGTTCTGCAGTGCGGAACGCGTCACCTTCGCCGGGTCGATGATGCCGGCCTTGAACATGTCGACATACTCGCCGTCCGCGGCGTTGAGGCCGTGACCAGCCGACAGACCACGCACCTTCTCAGCCACCACGCCGCCCTCGAGGCCGGCGTTGACCGCGATCTGCTTCAGCGGCTCCTCAAGCCCCCGGCGCACGATCTGCGCACCGGTAGCCTCGTCGCCGCTCAGCTCGAGCTTCTTGAACGCGTTCTGGCCGGCCTGCAGCAGGGCCACGCCGCCACCGGCGACGACACCCTCCTCGACCGCGGCCTTGGCGTTGCGCACCGCGTCCTCGATGCGGTGCTTGCGCTCCTTCAGCTCGACCTCGGTGGCCGCGCCCGCCTTGATGACGGCCACGCCGCCCGCGAGCTTGGCCAGCCGCTCCTGCAGCTTCTCCCGGTCGTAGTCGGAGTCGGTGTTCTCGATCTCCGCCCGGATCTGGTTGACCCGGCCCGAGATCTCCTCCGCGTCCCCGGCGCCGTCCACGATCGTGGTCTCGTCCTTGGTGACCACGACCTTGCGCGCCCGGCCGAGCAGGTCCAGGTCGGCGTTCTCCAGCTTCAGGCCCACTTCCTCGCTGATGACCTGGCCACCGGTCAGGATGGCGATGTCACCGAGCATGGCCTTGCGCCGGTCACCGAACCCGGGCGCCTTCACCGCGACCGACTTGAACAGGCCACGGATCTTGTTGACGACCAGGGTGGCCAGGGCCTCGCCCTCCACGTCCTCGGCGATCACGACCAGCGGCTTACCCGACTGCACCACCTTGTCCAGCAGCGGCAGCAGGTCCTTGTTGGCCGAGATCTTCGAGTTGACGATGAGGATGTAGGGGTCCTCCAGAACGGCTTCCATCCGCTCCGGGTCAGTGGCGAAGTAATGCGAGATGTAACCCTTGTCGAAGCGCATGCCCTCGGTGAGCTCAAGCTCGAGACCGAAGGTGTTGCTCTCCTCGACGGTGATCACACCTTCCTTGCCGACCTTGTCCATCGCCTCGGCGATCATCTCGCCGATCGCGGTGTCACCGGCCGAAATGGAGGCGGTCGAAGCGATCTGCTCCTTGGTCTCCACATCCTTGGCGAGCTTGGAAAGCTCCTCACTCACCCGCTCCACGGCCGCCTCGATGCCCCGCTTGAGCGACATCGGGTTGGCGCCCGCCGCCACGTTGCGCAGGCCCTCGCGGACCAGCGCCTGAGCGAGCACAGTCGCGGTCGTGGTGCCGTCGCCGGCGACGTCATCGGTCTTCTTGGCGACTTCCTTAACGAGCTCCGCGCCGATCTTCTCCCACGGGTCCTCGAGCTCGATCTCCTTGGCGATGGACACACCATCGTTGGTGATCGTGGGGGCGCCCCACTTCTTCTCAAGCACCACATTGCGGCCCTTGGGGCCGAGGGTTACCTTCACGGCGTCAGCGAGCTGGTTCATGCCGCGCTCGAGGCCGCGCCTGGCGTCCTCATCGAACGCGATCATCTTCGCTGCCATAGGCTCCAGTCCTCCCGGAACTTTTGTGCCTTGCGTGCCGACCGGGCCGATGCCCGCGACGGACGGCCGCACCAGCGGGCAGTCCCTGCCTGCCGCGGGGTTGGCCTCATCGCCCCAGTCACGTCACTGCGTTGTCACTCTCACCCCGAGAGTGCTAGCGACCTGTTTAGCACTCTCGGGGTGAGAGTGCAAGCCGAAGCAGGCCGGGCGGCCCCGCGTTCGCCGCCAGCGCAGCGGGCATACCAAAAGGCCCGGCTCCACCGCTGGAGCCGGGCCTTCTGGCGCGCCTTCTACAGACTCAGACCGTACGGACCATCTCCGCCTGAGGTCCGCGATCGCTCTGCGTGATGTCGAATTCGACCCGCTGACCCTCCTCGAGGGTGCGGTAGCCATCCGTCTGGATGGCCGAGAAGTGGACGAACACGTCCCTACCACCGTCGACCGCGATGAAGCCGTAGCCCTTGTCCGCGTTGAACCATTTGACGGTGCCCTGAGCCATTACCAACAACTCCCTAACTTTGCTCGGGCTTCGGGTTCCGCCCTTGTCACCGCGAAACCCGTCGATCGTTGAGCGGGGGGGCCAGACGAGCTACGAGCCGTGCTTGCCGTACCGACAGCGACCGGACAGAACTTTACATCGTGTCGTGGTCCCCTGCGTCCAGTTACTCCCTGAATCCGAACCACCCGGCACAATCACACAATGCCGGCCCACGGCTGCCCGGCATCCCCATGCGTCCCTCAGCCACCGGCGACAGCGGGGATCACCGAGACCTGGGTTCCCGGCGGAACCTTGGTGTCGAGCCCCTGCGCGAGCCGCACATCCTCGTCGCCGACGTACACGTTGACGAAGCGACGCAGCTTCCCGCCCTCGTCGAGAATCCGGCCGCCCAGGCCGGGGTACGAGGCGTCCAGCCCGGCGATGACCTCACGCAGGGTTCCCCCCTCGGCCGTAACCTCGGCGGCACCGCCCGTGTAGGTGCGCAGGATGGTGGGGATGCGGACGGACACGCTCATGCGACGACTGCCTTTCTCGGGTCAGTGGACGATTCGAACTCGGCGAACGCTTCCAGCGTCGGGCGGATGGGGCGGGACATGCCGACCGAGCCGGCCACGGCGTCGAGGGTCTTCAGCCCGTCGCCCGAGTTGATGATGACGGTCTCGGCCTCGGGGTCGAGCTGCCCGGCCTCCAGCAGCCGGCGCGTGGTGGCGATGGTAACCCCGGCCGCGGTCTCGCCGAAGATCCCCTCGGTGGCGGCGAGCAGCCGGATCGCGTCCACGATCTCGTCGTCGCCCACGTCGGCGACGGCGCCGCCGGTGCGGCGCACCACGTCGAGGACGTACGGGCCGTCGGCCGGGTTCCCGATCGCGAGCGACTTGGCGATCGTGTCCGGCCGCACCGGCTGGACCACGTCATGCCCGGCCCGGAACGCCTCCGCCACCGGTGCGCACCCGCTGGCCTGGGCGCCGAACACCCGCCAGGCGGCGTCGTCCACCAGGCCGAGCGCGGCCAGCTCGCGGAACGCCTTGTCGATCTTGACGAGCTGGGCCCCCGACGCCACCGGCACCACGACCTGCGCCGGCAGCCGCCAGCCGAGCTGCTCGGCGATCTCGAAGCCGATGGTCTTCGAGCCCTCCGCGTAGTACGGCCGCACGTTCACGTTCACGAACGCCCAGTCCTCGCGCTCGTCGGCCAGCTCCGAGGCCAGCCGGTTCACGTCGTCGTAGCTCCCGTCGACCATCACACCCGCGCCGCCGTACACCGCGGTGCCCAGGATCTTCTGCGGCTCGAGATCGGCCGGCACGAACACCACCGACCTGATCCCGGCCCGGGCCGCCGCCGCGGCCACCGCGTTGGCCAGGTTCCCGGTGGACGGGCAGGCCAGGACCTTGAGTCCCATCTCGAGCGCGGCGGCCAGCGAGACCGCGACCACCCGGTCCTTGAACGAGTGGGTCGGGTTCCCGCGCTCGTCCTTGACCCACAGCGTGCGCAGGCCGAGCTCGGCCGCCAGCCGGTCGGCGCGGACCAGCCGGGTGCAGCCCGGCTCGGTGTTCGGCCGCGAGGCCACGTCGGGCGGGACCGGGAGCAGGCTCGCGTACCGCCAGATGTTCTGCGGGCCCGCCTCGATGGATTCCCTGGTCAGCGCAGGCAGATCGTAGATGATCTCCATCGGGCCGAAACACTCGGAACACGCGTACTGCAGGCCGAGCTCAGCGGTCTTCCCGCACTCGCGGCAGGACAGGCCGGTGGCGTAGCCGAACCTGGAAGCGATCTTGGATGATTTGGTCGTGGCAACTGAGCTCACGTGGCGAGGCCTCTCTCCTCATCTTTCCCAGCGGCCGTCTGGCCGCGGGCCGGAGTTAGCACCTGTCACGGATGGCCTCGCCGTGGGCGGGCTCGGCCCGCCCCGCCTGGTGTGCGTGGCGCGGGCACGTCTATCACCGTGATGGTTGCCGGGGCTTCACAGGGCCGTTCCCTCCACCCCTCTGGATGAGCGTTATTAAGTTGTCCCCTGCACTGTAACCCGGATCCGCCGCTCGGTCCGCATCGGCCAGGCGCGGCCGCGGCGCGGTCAGCACCCCGCTGGCCTCCCGATGCACCGCCGGCGCCCCGGCGCCCGCTAGCCTGCCCCACATGGCGGCAAGGTCAGCCGACGGGCTGGTACTCATCGCATCCAACCGGGGGCCGGTGTCGTTCACGCTCGACAGCGACGGGCGCCTGTCGGCCCGGCGCGGCGGCGGCGGCGTGGTGTCCGGGCTCTCCTCGGTCGCCGAGCACGGCAGGTCGCTGTGGGTGTGCGCGGCGCTCAGCGACGCCGACCGGGCCGCGGCGCGTGGGGCGCTGGACGGCCGCATGGGTACCGACGGGACGCCGGGCGGCCAGGGCGTGCGCATGCTCGACATCCCCCCGGCGGTCTTCTACCGGGCGTACAACGGGGTGGCGAACTCCACGTTGTGGTTCGTGCACCACATGCTGTTCGACACACCGAACCGCCCGGACTTCGGGATGGCGTTCGCCCGGGAGTGGGACTCGTACCGCACCTACAACCGGACCTTCGCCGAGGCGCTGGCCGAGGACGCGGCCGAGGCCGACCTGGACCCGGTCCGGGCCGCGGTCCAGGACTACCACCTGACCCTGGTTCCGCGCATGCTCGCCGACCTGAGCCCGGACGTGAAGATCGCGCACTTCTCGCACACCCCCTGGGCGCCGCCGGACTACTACCGGATGCTCCCCGACGACGTCGGGCAGGAGGTCCTGGACGGCATACTCGGCGCCGATCATGCCGGGTTCCTGTGCCAGCGGTGGGCGGACAGCTTCATGGACTGCTGCGAGGTGATCCTCGGCGCCAGCGTGGACCGGGCCAGGCAGCGGGTGACCCACCGCGGCCACGTCACCGGGATCGGGGTGCACCCGCTGGGCGTGGACGCCGAGCAGCTGATCAGCCGCGCGTCGGAGCCTGACGTCCAGGCCCGGGTGGCGGCCCTGGCCGAGGCCGCGGCCGGCCGGAAGCTGATCGTCAGGATCGACCGCACCGAGCTGTCCAAGAACATCGCCCGCGGGCTGGTGGCCTACCGCGAGCTGCTGGCCACCCACCCCGAGTGGCACGGCCGGGTGATCCACGTGGCCTTCGCCTACCCGTCCCGGCACGACCTGCCCGAGTACCGCGAGTACACCGCCCGGGTGCAGCGGCTGGCCAGGGAGATCTCCGACGAGTTCGGCACCGAGGACTGGGACCCGCTGATCCTGGCCGTCGACGACGACTACGCGCGCTCGCTGGCCGCGTACCGGCTGGCCGACGTGCTGCTGGTCAACCCGATCCGCGACGGCATGAACCTGGTCGCCAAGGAAGGCCCGATCCTGTCCGAGCAGGGCTGCGCCCTGGTGCTGTCCCACGAGGCGGGCGCGGCCGCGGAGCTGGCGCCGGACGCCATCATGATCAACCCGTACGACGTGTCCGGCACGGCCAGGGCCCTGCACCAGGCCCTGCTCATGCCTGATCCAGAACGCAAAACCCGCAGCGACTCCCTCGCCCGCGCGGCCGTGGCCCTGCCGCCGACTCAATGGTTCGCCGACCAGCTGGCGGCCCTGGACCGCTACCCGGACTGACCGGGGCGCGCCTCCATCGCGGCCGCGAGGCCGTCCAGCAGGGCCACGACGCCATCGGGCCCGTCGACGACCAGGTCGGCCTCGCCGGCGAGAGTCGTCACCTCTCCGCTTGCGCTGCAGACGGCGAGTCCCGGTAGCCCGGCGGCGCGCAGCTCGGCGACGGCCCGGAACGCCGGCACGTCGCCGAGATCGTCTCCGCAGTACATCAGCGCGGAGGTATTGCGTTCGGCCTGAAGATCTTTGAGGGTTTCGCCCTTGTCCCCGCCCGGCGGCCGGAGCTCGATCACCATCCGGCCGGGCTGCACCGCGAGGCCGGTCCGGCCGGCCAGCTCGGCCAGGGGCTCGCGCAGCAGCTCGAGCGCCTGCTCGGGGTCGGCGGCCGGGCGGGTGTGCACCGCGAGCGCGTCGCTCTTGTCCTCGGTCCAGGTGCCGTCGGGCGCGCCGGCCGCGGCCAGCACCCCGGGCAGGTCGCGGCGGGCGGTGGCCACGCCGGGCGGGGCGGGCGGCGAGCTCAGGTCCCCGGCCTCCCAGCGCTGCCTGCCGTACTGGCCCAGCACGATCAGGCCCGGCACCTGGTCCAGGCCGCCGAGCTCGACCGCGGCCTCGGCCGCCCGGCCGGTGATCACGGCCAGCGTGCCGACGAGCGGGGCCAGCCGCTGCAGCGCGGGAACCGCGCCCGGGTGCGCGCGGGCGGCCGCCGGGTCGGGCACGATCGGCGACAGCGTGCCGTCGAAGTCCAGGGCGATCAGCGCCCGGCCCGGCGTGCGCAGCAGCGCGGCCAGGCCCGCCCGGCCCGCCTCGGTGGCAGGGACGGGCAGCGGCCGCCCGTCGGGGCGCTGCGGGGCCGGCATCAGTCCTGCCGCGCCGACCGGATCCGGTGCCTGCGGCTGCGCTGCCTGCGCAGCCGCGCGACCAGCACCGGGTCGAACTCGGCCGCCTCCGGCCGGTCGATCAGCGCGTTCAGGAGCTGGTAGTAGCGGGTCACCGGCATGCCGAACACCTCAAGGATCTCTCGCTCCTTCGCGCCGGGGAACCGCCACCAGCCCCGCTCAAAGGCCAGGATGCGCATCTCGAGCTCAGACAGCCTCGCCACCCCGGCCTCCAGACCATTACGTATAGGAGTCCATCGTAGGCAGCCCCTATGCGTCGCGCCTCCCGGCGACGTACGCTCACCCTTCGTGGCTTCCTTTGAATCCCTGACGTTCATCACCGACTACGGCCTGGAGGACGGTTTTGTCGCCGCCTGCCACGGCGTAGCCGCCCGGATCGCGCCCGGCGCCCGGGTCATCGACATTACCCATCTGGTGCAGCCGGGAGACGTGCGCCGGGGCGCGGCGGTGCTGGCCCAGACCATCCCGTACCTGCCGCCCGCCGTGCACGTGGCCGTGGTCGACCCCGGGGTCGGCACCGCCCGCCGCGGCGTGGCCGTGCAGGCCGGCGACAGCATCCTGGTCGGGCCGGACAACGGCCTGCTGTCCTGGGCCATCGACGCCAAGGGCGGGCCCGAGCGGGCTGTGCTGCTCACCAACGGCGACCTGTGGCTGCACCCGGTCTCGCCCACGTTCCACGGGCGGGACATCTTCATGCCGGTGGCGGCGCACCTGGCCGCCGGGACCGAGCTGGCCTCGGCCGGCGACGAGCTCGATGTGACCGACCTGGTCACGCTGCCCGCGCCGACCAGCCGGGTGCGGGACGGCGAGGCCGAGGGCGAGGTCATGTCGGTGGACAGGTTCGGCAACGTGCAGCTGTCGATCGTGGCCGCGGACGTGAGCCAGCTCGGCGCCGCGTTCGGCTCCCCGCTGGTGGTCCGCTGCGGCCGCCGCCAGCTCACGGTGCCGTTCGTGGAGACGTTCGCGGCCGTGGCCCCGGGCGAGATCGTCGCGTTCACCGACAGCGCCGGGCTGGTCTCGCTGGCTGTCAACGCCGGCGACGCCGCCCAGCAGCTCGGGCTTCCGCCCGGGGCGCACGTGCGGCTGTCCGTGGCCCGCCCGGCCTGACCCGCACCACCCCGGCTTTCGCCCGCATCGTCCGGCTTTCGCCGGGCCGCCGGGTTTCACCCCGCCGCCCGGCTAGACTGCCATCGCCCGGTTAGGCCACCCCGCCCGGCCTGACCGTTTCGGCCGGTCTGGCCGCCCACCCGGACGTAACACTCCGCCCGCCCGGCCGGATTGCTAACTGCGCGTGTAACGACCTTGGCGAATGCCACCACTTGGAACGCAAACAGCTTGAACATGGCACAATGCGGGGTACCCCCATGGAAGGCAAGAAAGGCGTGCGCCTCAGGTTTCCGCGCCCGATAAGAGCCATCGCCGTGATCGGCGTAACTGTCGCCTGGGCGGCGCTGGGCAGCGTTCCCGCGCTCGCCGATCAGGTGCGCAACCAGGAGTACTGGCTCAAGACGCTTCACGTCACGCAGGCCCAGAAGACGACGCTGGGCTCGGGTGTGACGGTCGCGCTGCTGGACACCGGCGTGATCCCGGCCCAGCCCGATCTCACCGGGTCGGTTCTGCCCGGGCGTGACTTCACTAAGTCCGGTGAGAAGCCGGGCGGGCCGTTCTACGGCAACCACGGGACCGCCATGGCCAGCCTCATCGTCGGCCACGGCCACGGCAAGGGCCGCGCGGCCGGGATGCTCGGCGTGGCCCCCGGCGCCCGGCTGCTGTCCGTGCGGGTGGGTGTCGACGGCGGCGACCCGCTGCTGTCCGAGTCGGCCTTCACCGCGGGCCTGCCCGCCGCGATCGCGGCCGGGATCAGGTACGCGGTGAACAACGGGGCCCAGGTGATCGACCTGCCGCTGGACCCGGGCCAGTCGCAGAACAACCTCGTGGCGACGCCGTTCGTGGCGCCGGCGCCGAACGCGACCCCGTCCCCGTCGTTCGTGGCCGCGCAGTCCGCGGCCGGGGGCAGCGCCGCCGAGCGGTCGGCCGTGAAGTACGCGCTCAGCAAGGGCGTCGTGCTGGTCGCGCCCGCCGGCGACAACGGCGGCGCCAGCGACGCCGCCAACTTCCCGGCCTCCTACCCCGGCGTGATCGCGGTGGGCTCGTTCAACGCCACGTTCACCAAGTCCGCGTTCTCCAGCCACCGGTCGTACGTGACGGTCACCGCCGCCGGGGAGAGCATGGTCGCGGCCACGCCCACCGGGTACGCCACGGTCAGCAGCACCAGCGCGGCGAGCGCCGTCGTCACCGGGATCGCCACGCTGATCAAGTCCCGCTACCCCGAGTTCACCCCCAAGCAGGTGACCCAGGCCCTGACCAGCAGCACGGTGTTCCGGGGGGCTGGGGCGCAGAACGGCTCCGGCCACGGGACCGTGGATGCGGGCAAGGCCCTGGCCGCCGCGGCGGTGATCGCGAAGCCCGGCCCGAGCCGGGCCGGGGACAACGCGGTGCCCGCCCAGCAGCTGCCCACGCTGCCGCCCGCGCAACCGCAGGCGAGCGACCAGCTCACCCCGAAGCTGAAGCGCGCCGCGGCCGTGTCTCTGGCCGTCCTCGTGGTGCTGCTGATCCCGATCCTGATCTACGTGATCGTGCGGCGGCGCAGGCGCCGCGGCCTGCCTGGCCTGGCCGGGCCGGAACCAGCCGTGCCCGCGGCCTACGGGCGCAACGGCGGGGGCGGCAAGGCGGACCAGATGCTCGAGTACTTCGCCGCGATGCCCGCCGAGCCCGGCGGGTCCAGGGCCGCGGGCGGGGCCTGGCCCGGGCCGCGCGTCTCCGGGCCGCCCAGCAGCCTCGGCCCCGGTTATGCCCGCGCGGGCAGCTTCGGCGAGTCCGGCCCCCCGACCGGCGACGATCTGATCCCCCGCCGGAGCGACCCGCCAGCGCGGTCGCCGCTGACGCCGATAACCCGGGCCAGCGCCGCGCGCCCCAAGGTGTCGGGCGCCCCGCCGTGGGGCCCGGCGCCCAGGCCCGAGGGCGAGCTGCCGTGGGCTGCCTCGCCGACGCCGATGGGGCTCGGCCGCCGGCCTCCGCTGCACAGCGTGCCCACGCCCGCGTCCGCGCCGGCCAGCTCGGTCTGGGACACCGGGGCCCTCAGCATGCCGGGACAGGGCCTCGAGCCCGAGGCTGAGGCCGAGGCCGACGCGGTCGGCCAGCCGATCTACGTGTGGAACCCCAGCGCGTCCACGGAGACCATGCCGGCTCAGCGCCGCGACTCGGATACCCCAGGCGACGACGGCTGACCGCCCCAGGCACGGCTCTAGGTTCCCGGGCGCCTGGCCGGCGCGGACCCGTTGCTCGCGGCCATTTCCTCCTTGCGCACCGACGCGTAGACGGGCACGTACTCCTGGCCGGACAGGGCCTGGATGGCCTGCATCACCTGGTCGGTGACCGCGCGGCGCTGCCTGGCGCCTGGGGGCTGGTCCCGGAACTGCTCGAACGTCAGCGGCTCGCCGATGGCGATCTTGATCCTGGCCACGCGGGGGACCTTACGTCCCGGCGGCAGCACGTGATCGGTCCCGGACATGGCCACCGGTATCACCGGCAGGCCGGAGTGCAGCGCCAGCCAGCCGATGCCGGTGCGGCCTCGGTAGAGCCGCCCGTCCGGCGACCTCGTGCCCTCGGGGTAGATGCCGAACAGCGCACCCTCCCGCAGCAGGCCCAGGGCTGCCTCCAGCATGTCCTGGGCCGCGCGCGCTCCGGCCCGGTCCACGGACAGCTGCTTGGTGGCGCGCATGTACGCGCCGGTGACCCGGTCGATCAGCCGGGTCCCGGTGAAGTACTCGGACTTGGCCGCGAACGTGACCGGGCGGCTCAGCATCAGCGGCAGGAAGATCGAGTCCACGATCGACAGGTGGTTGGACGCCAGGATGGCCCCGCCCGAGGCCGGGATGTGCTCGCCGCCGGTTATCTGCGGCCGCCACAGCACGTGCAGGAACGGCCCGGCGATGACTCGCGACACCCGATACTGCAACTGCGTCCCTCCGCTCGCCGCGCGCTCACGCCCGTCACAGGTTAACCTGACCGGCCCGCCCGGCCTACAGCGTCACCACGGGCCTCTGTGGTCCCGCAATGGCCGGCCCCGCTCCGGTCACGAACGCGCTGAATCCGGGGCGGGTGACGGCGAAGGCGGCGACCCGGCCTCCGGGCGGGTGCCGGGCGCGGAGCCCTCGCGTCCCGTGGCGTCCGGTGCCACTGGGACGGACGAGACGATCCCGATGGCCAGCGGCAGCGCGAACGGCAGGGCGGCCCCGGCGACGGTGATCCCGGAGTCGTTCGCGAACCAGCCGAGCAAGCCGATCAGCCAGATCGCCGTGAACAACGGCCGCAGCAGGGGCAGTTCCCGGTAGGCCGCGGTCAGCGGGCGCAGGCCGAGCCGGGCCGGCCAGACGAGCATCAGCCCGGCCACGAAGATCACCACCGGGATCACCAGCACCCACGGGTTCTCGCTGAGCGACCCGATGTTGGAGCCGACCTTCCGCTGCAGGATCCCGCCAGAACCGCCGTGCAGCAGGTGCCCGACGAACGCGCCGATGTCCGACGGCCCGGTGGCCGGGACGAAGTAGTTGACCAGCGCGAACCCGGCCACGAGCACCAGGCCGCTCACCGCGATCAGCGACATCCGCCTGGCGGTCAGGCGCAGGCCGGCCAGGGCCGCGAGCAGCAGCAGGAACGCGGGCACCATCGCGATCGTGCCCCCGACCTTCGCGCCGAAGCCGGGCCACCCGGACGCGACCACGGTGAACAGGGCCACGGCCGCGGCGGCGGCCACGGCCTGCCGGCGGGAGCCGCGGCGGAGCACGGCCGCGCCCACCCAGGCCGCGCACGTGAGACCCGCGATCCCGTAGGTGGCTATCCCGTTGTTGCCGATCCCGTAGTACCGGCCGCCCACGATGACCGACAGCCCGAACGGGGTGCCGAGCTGGAGCCGGGACCCCGTGATCACATCCAGGCCGACCACCGCGACCGTCACGGCCGCGACGAACCCGGGCGGGCCGAGCGGGTCCCGCCGCCACGGCCCGGCCAGGGCCGCGAGCCCGATGGCCGCGGCCCAGGCCAGGGCCATGCCGTACAGCCACAGGGCCGGGTGGGCCAGCTGCCACCACGGGACCAGGCTGGCCAGGAACGTGCCCGCGGGCAGCGCGATGACGAGCGTCCCCGCGGTGCGGTAGGCGGCCCGGCGGCGGCGCCTGCGGTCCTCGCCGCGGCCCCAGAACACGAGGGTGAGCAGCCCGAACAGCACGCCCTCCCCGAACCCGTAGATCAGGAAGAACGGGGCGAGCGTGTCCCGGTACACCTGCGCGGCCGTGTCCTGGCCGACCAGGCCGCGGACCGTGGCGGCCAGCGCCCCGCGGGGCCCGGACCGGATCGCCGACCCCACCGTGGTGGACGGCACGGCCGTGCCGCGCCAGCCGAGCACGGTCGGGGTCAGGTCGGTGATCACCGTCAGTCCCGGCTGCCGGGTGGCGGCCGAGGCGAGCTCGCCGGACCGGTACCCGGGCCCGCTGACGATGATCGCCTGCAGGTGCGCCGCCGCGCCGTCACCCAGGCCGGCGACCGCGATGATGGCCCCGGCCGGGGCGGCCGCGATGATCCTCCCGGCAGCACGGTCCGCGGCCCGGACGGCGGCCGGCCGCGCGCCGCCGGCCGGAAGCGCGCCGAGGTCAACCACGGTCAGCCGGCATCTGCTCAGGTACGCGCGGCTCACGCCGCTGGCGCCGGGCGAATAGGAGGACACCCGGCCGGCCGGGCTGGCCAGCGCGAGTGCGGCGCCGGGCCCGATCGCGCAGCTTCCCGAGCCGCTCGGCAGACCCTGGTCACTCCCCGCGCCCGCGCGGCTGAGCAAGCCCCACTCCGGGTTGTAGTGGAACTGCTGGCCGTTGTACCTGACCAGCGACGGCATGGCCGGGATCCGGGCCGGCCCGCCCGGTGAAGCGGAAATGACCTGAGGGAGCGCGGGACAAGGGCCAGCCGCCGCGTGCGGGACCGCGGCCCGGGCGCCCGCGTTGAGCGTGAGCCAGGCGTCGGCCGGGCAGGTCCGGCTGGCGGCTGCGGTCACCACGAGCGAGCCGACCGAGCCCTGCCCGGCCAGCCGCCACAGCGCCGGAGTCGCGGCCGCGGACAAGTCAGTCCAGCGTAGCCCCGGGACGCCGATGAGGATCACGGGCCGGGCCGGGCCGGCTTCTGAGGCCACGCCGGCCTGGTGGCCGGGAGTAGCGGCCAGGGCCGGCTCTGCGACCCCGGCGAGCATGCTGCCGCCCAGCACGGCGCTGCCCAGCACCGTGCCGCCCAGCACCAGCGCCCCGACCTTGGCCCACCGCACGCAGTCAACCGTATCTGCCGATTACGGCCCGGGTGGCTGGTGTCACTGCGGCAGGCGCATCACCTCATCCAGCGGCGAGATCGGAATCGCCTGCGCCCGCGGTGGCCGCCACGCCAGCCAGAGCGCTGGCCCCGGCTTCGAGCCAATCCGGGAACGTCCTCGCCGTTTGGCCGTTCTGCCTAACCCCGTTGACCGCCGGCCTGCGGTGCTCCGACTCTGGCGTCGGGCCAGCCGCCACACTCGCGTACTCACCGCACGTGGGACAGGCTCCTCCGGCGCCGTCGAACGAGTAGAAACAGCCGCAGAAGCACGCGACGTCAGCCATCATCCCCACCTTCTTCGCTCCCGCTGCCGTGCGGCCCGGCAGGCCAACGCAGGCAGCGGATTCAGCCCCCTTTCCAGTTACCGAGCGGGCACTGGCCGTCTTGATACACCCGGCCGGCCGGACCAGCGTGGCTGCTGATGCCTGGCTCGGGAAGCCGGGCCAGGTACCCAGCGACACGCGGGAGATGCCAGCGCTGGAGGTCAGGCTCAGACGCAGGGTCTAACCCTCGCCTATGAGGCCACGGTGCTGTCGCCAGTTGGCGCCGTGGCCTGGGGATGGGTTTCTTCCGTGCGCTCGGGGAGCAGCAGTACCGCGCCGATGAGGAAGCAGATCGCACCGATCAGGGTCTGGGTGTTGGCCCGCCCGGCGTTGTGCACCTGGCCGGTGACCGGGTTGACGTACCCGGCCACGGCGGAGATGCCAAAGGCGATGGACCCCACCAGGTTGGCCAGCGTGATCCACCACGACCACGACCGGGGCCGCCAGGCGGCCCAGCCGTGGCAGGCCTCGTACCAGCCCAGGATGCTGGAGACCAGGAAGCAGACCGAGCCGATCGCGTCCGGTCGCCATACATGCTGGTGCGCGGTGGCCGCAGACAGGTCGGCGGCCACGGCGACCCCGGTGCTGACGTTGAAATACAGGGTGCCGAGGAGCTGAACCGCCGTGGCCCACCAGTCGATCCGCCCGGGCTGAAAGGTGAGGAGCCGCCGGTGCGCGGGGTTCAGCGCTTCCGGTGCGGCGTCGACCGCCTCACGGTAGGACAAGAACGAGGCCGTGGTGAAGAACAGCGACCCGATGAAATAGGTGACGGTATCCCAGCGGTCCCCGACGGCGCTGACGTATCCCGGCACCGAGCCCACCGCGAACAGCAGCGATCCGATAGCGAACAGGACGGCGATCCACCAGCCCCGGGCACCAGGCGCCCACCAGGTCGATCCGGCGGCTGGTTTCTGGTGCTTGCGATGGAAGCGGGATTCGAGCCGGACGATCACGCCGTCCGCGCGCATGTGATCAACAAACGTCGCCGGGGCACCGAGGCTCAGGTCCTGGCCGTTGCCGTGTCCGGGCATCAGGGTGTCCTGCCTTCCCGGCCGCGCTTTACCGCGCCGACGATGACCTTGATCGCCAAGCCAAGGATAATCAGGCCGGTGATCATCTGGCCCGTGACGACCAGCCGGATCATGGTGGTGACGTGGAGCCGGTGAGCGGGATCGAACCGCTGACCTGCCGTTTACAAGACGGCCGCTCTGCCAACTGAGCTACACCGGCGCTGACTGCTGCATGGTAGCGGGCGGCCCGTAGCGCCGGCGAGGCAGTTCGGGCCCGGGAAACCGGGCGGCGGTGCTCAGCCGCGCGTGCGGCTGGCGCTCGCGTCCTCGAAGCTCCCCGTCCAGGCACGCGGGGTTTCGGTGACGATCTCCGTAGTCTCCTGGGCCGTGGGCACAGGCTCGGCGCTGACCACGGGCTCACGCGGGCTGAGCGTCAGGTCGAACTGCGTGCCGAGGGCGGTGGCCAGGCTGGCCAGGGTCCGCAAGGTCAGGTTCTCGCCCCCGGACAGGACCTGGCTGACCCGGCCCGGGGAGACACCCATCCGGCTGGCCAGGTCGGCCCGGGTGAGGTTGTGCTCCCGCATGTGCCAGTTGATCTCGTTCGTGACCTGGGTGATCAGCCGGGACAGCTCGTCGTCGACCTGGGCCTCGGTGGCCTTCTGGCTGGACGGAACACCTAGTCGAAGGCCCATGGGGTAGCTCCCAGTCTGTCGCTTCGCGTGCTTAGCTATAGCTAAAGCTATAGGCATGCCTAAATGGAGTATCGCCAGGGCCAGTATAAGCTCACCTCTGCAGGCTGATCGTGACCAGACCGTAACCAAAACGTTATCTAAGTCTGGCTAAGCGGCCCCCGCAGGCTCCCGTTCTTACCCATCAGGACTGCCCGGACACGCAAAGTCACTGTATTGGCCGTATCAGGTGCAGATGTGGCTACTCCTAGATAGATGGTGAATGACCTGCCACCATCTACTAGAAAGATCGGCCGTCGGCTTTAGCCGCAGGGGCGCAACGGAGGACTGGGGCCATGCCGGGCTGGGTCGTGGTCGGAACGATCGTGATCTCGATGATCTCGGCGTACGGCTTCCTGATGCTCCGCTGCCGGGGAATGGGAAACCCGTTCGGGCGTCACGCGCGGTGGTGGGCGATCGCCATCATCGTGCTCACCGCCGTGATCTCGACCGCCGTGGGCTTGGCCGCGGTCGCCGCGGGCAACCACGCTCTCGCCGCGTTCGTCGGCCTGATCCTGCCGAGCGGCATCTGGCTGGGGCGGGCGGCGGCCCTGGACAGCCGCCCGCGCGCCAGCCAGTGGCGCCGCCACCTAGTCACCTGGGTCGCGTCCCCGCTCCGCCATCTCGACGACGCGATGGGCGATGACATGCAGGCGTGGTGCGACGCCCGGGTGCGGGCGGCGGCCAGGCAGCCGCAGTGGCTGTCGGATGCGGCACTGTATTACTACAGCCAGGTAGGACGCCGGGTGAAGGACGACCGCGCCCGCGATGAGCTCAAAGGCTGGCGGGAGTCCATCGCGCACAAGGTCACGCTCGTGCGCCTGATCAACCTGGACACCACCGATACCAGGCTGCACGCCACGCTGGGCTCACATCCCTCCACGATGGACTCGCGCAGGTACTCCGCTGACGACCGGCCCCGGCTGGCCCGCAGATTAGTGGCCGACGCCGAGAACGAGCTGAACATGTTCCTGGCCTCGGTGTACCGGCTCGGGTATCACCGGCTGCTCATCTACCCGTTCCGGCCGCCGCCCGTGCCGCGTGAGAAGGCCAAGCCGGGCCGGTCCGCGAAGCCCAGAACCGCGTCCGGTTAGGCGGCGTGCGGTGGCATCATCGGGCCTATGACCGTCGTGAAAATCAACGCGATTACCGTGCCCCCCGACAGCGGCGACGAGCTCGCGCGCAGGTTCGCGGCCCGGGCCGGCGCGGTCGACAGCCAGGACGGCTTCGAGGGCTTCGAGCTGCTCAGGCCGACCGACGAACGCAGCACCTGGCTCGTGGTCACGCGGTGGCGGGATGAGGCGTCGTTCCAGGCCTGGCTGAGCTCCCCCGCGTTCGGGCACGGCCACCGGTCCGCGGCCGAGCGCAGCGGCGGCCAGCCATCCGCCCCCGTCGGCGTGAGCAGTGAGCTGTGGTCCTACGAGATCGCTGGCGGCTCGGGCGGCTGACTCCCGCTCGCCCAGGAACTGGCCTGGGCCGGCCGGAAGGATGCGCCGGGCGGGCCGGAAATAGCCGACAAGATCCAGTTGTACGGCTAGGTTGAGTACCGGAGCAACCCTGGTCGACCACTGCGGACCGGTTGTCTCACTTGGGGGACTTCCGTAACGCTGGTCGACGGTGGCCAGGTTGGCGACGTAATTCTGCAGTCCGCTGGGCCATGGTTCATGCGCGGCAACGGATGGGAGCTTGGATGCGGTGGTGGGGCCGGGGGGTCTCCGAAGCGCTGCCCCCGCTGCCGACCCGCCTGGTGCAGCGCCCGGATCAGCTGGCCGCCATTACCCGGGCGCTGTCCGCCCGGGAGCGGCCGGTGGCGCTGGTCGGGATCGGCGGGGCCGGCAAGACGGCCCTGGCCGTTCAGGCGTGCGCGGACCGCGAGGTACGGCGGATCTTCAGGGACGGGATCGTCTGGCTCGAGGCGGGGCCGGGCAAGCACCCGGAAGCGCTGCTGGCCGACCTGGCCGTCGGCCTGGACCTGGACAACGCCGCGATCAGCTTCAGCACCAAGGAGCAGGGCCGCGAGCTGCTCGCGGCCGCCCTGCGGGGCAAGCGAACGCTGATCGCCATCGACAACGTGTGCGAGGCCCGCCAGCTGGACGCCCTGACCGGGCTGGCCCCCAAGGGCACGCTGCTGTTCAGCACCCGCCTGAGCGAGCTGGCCAGGTCGGTCAAGGCCGAGGAGATCCTGGTTGACGAGCTGAGCCCGGACCAGGCGCTGGAGCTGCTGGGCCGCTGGGCGAACCAGGCCCCGCGGGACCTGCCGGACGAGGCCAGGGCACTATGCGCCCGGGTCGCCGCGCTGGCGATTGGCGTGGCCACCATCGGCGCCATGGCCGGCCAGGGCCAGACCTTCGCCCAGGTGCGGGCCTCGATCAAGCCGGACCCGGACCCGACAGGCACCGACCTGGATGTGGACAGGTACCGGTCGCTGTTCAACGTGATCGAGGCCAGCATCGCTGATCTCGCCGAGGCGGACCAGGGACGGTACGCGCAGCTGGCCGTGTTCGCCCGGCGCGGCGCGTTTCCGCGCGACGCGGCCTGGGCGCTGTGGCAATCCGAGATGCCGGACGCCAAGGTCGATAACCTGCTCGCCGAGCTCATCGACAGGGATCTGCTCATGACCGCCGGCGAGGGCTGGTATATCGCCCACGACCTGCACTACGACGTCATCGAGCGCCGCCTCGGCCCGGCCGGGCTTACCGCCGCCCACGCCCGGCTGCTGGAAGGCTACCGGCTTCGCTACACCGGCGGCTGGGCCGGCTCGGTCACCGACCCCTATCTGGCCCGGACCCTGACCGGCCACCTGCACGACGCTCACCTCAACGCCGAGCTGCGCGCGGTGCTCACCGACACCGCCTGGATCCAGGCCCGTCTCACGCACGGGCCGCTGCCCGCCCTGGTCGCCGACTACAGCCTGGCGGTGGACCCGCTCACGCGGCAGATTCGGCGTGCCCTCCGGGCTTCCGCCCCGGCCCTGGCCGGGGACCCCTCGCTGGTCCGGGCCCAGCTCGCCGACCGCCTGAAGGGCCAGCCCGACCCCGGCATCACCGCCTGGGCCGCTGGCCTGGCCGGCCCGGCCGATGGCCAGGACGCCGAGCCGTCGCCGCTCACCCTCGCGCCACCGATCGGGCCGGCCGAGCAGGTCCTGGCCACGCACGCCGAGCCGGTCCGGGCGGTGGCGGTCACCCCGGGCGGCCTCCGGGTGGTCAGCGGCGGCGACGACGGCGCGATCCGGATCTGGGAGCTCGACCAGGGCCGCGAGCAAGCCGCCCTCACCGGCCACACCGACTGGGTCAGGGCGGTGGCCGTCACCCCGGACGGCACCCGCGCGATCAGCGCCAGCGACGACGGGTCGGTACGCATCTGGGACCTGAACACCGGGGCGGAGCAAGCCAGCCTCACCGGTCACACCGGCGAGGTGTTCTCGGTGGTGGTCACCCCGGACGGCACCCGGGCGGTCACCGGCGGCAGCGACAAGTCGGTTCGCGTCTGGGACCTGGCCACCGGCCGTGAGCTCGCCGTGCTGGACGGCCATCGCCGGCCGGTCTGGTCGGTGGCCGTCACCCCCGATGGCGCCCGGGTGGTCAGCGGCAGCGGGGACGGCGCGCTGCGTATCTGGGACCTGACCACCGAGACCGAGCAGGCCATTCTCACCGGCCACGCGGGCGAGGTGTTCTCGGTGGCGGTCACCCCGGACGGCACCCGGGCGGTCACCGGCGGCGACGACGGGTCGGTCCGCGTCTGGGACCTGCTGCTCGGCCGCGAGCAGGGCACGCTGACCGGGCACAGCGGCTGGGTATGGGCCGTGGCGGTCACCCCGGACGGCCGCCGCGCCGTCAGCGGCGGCGAGGACGGGTCGGTCCGGGTCTGGGACCTGGCCACCGGGCGCGTGCAGGCCACGCTGACCGGGCACACGCGTCAGGTGCTGTCGGTCGCGGTCACCCCGGACGGCACCCGGGCGGTCAGCGGCGGCAGCGACGGGTCGGTCCGGGTCTGGGACCTGGCCGCCGGGCGTGAGCAAGCCCCGGCACCCGCCTCGGCCCCGGCCCCGGCATCTGCCTCCGACAGCTGGGCGTTCTCGATGGCGGTGACCCAGGATGGCACCCGGGCGGTGACCGGCAGCGACGACGGGTCGCTGCGGGTCTGGGACCTGGTGCGCGGGCGGGCGCTGGCCACCTTCGCCGGGCATCGCCGGCCGGTCTGGTCGGTGGCGGTCACCGAGGACGGCACCCGGGCGATCAGCGGCAGCAGCGACAAGTCGGTCCGGGTCTGGGACCTGGCCACCGGCCGGACGCTCGCCACCCTCACCGGCCACACCGGCCCGGTCTGGTCGGTCGCCGTCACCCCCGAGGGCGCCCGCGCGATCAGCGGCAGCGAAGACGGGGCCATACGGGTCTGGGACCTGGCCCGGGGCCGCGAGCTCGCCACCCTCACCGGCCACACCGGCCCGGTGCTGGCCGTGGCCGTCACCGAGGACGGCACCCGGGCGGTCAGCGGCAGCGCAGACGGCTCGGTCCAGGTGTGGGATCTGGCGCGCCGTCGCCTGCTGGGCACTCTCACCGGGCACGCCGGCCCGGTGTACTCGGTCGCGGTGACCGAGGACGGCGCCCACGCGATCAGCGGCAGCAGCGACGGGTCGGTCCGGGTCTGGGACCTGGCCGCTGGCCGTGAGATAGGCGCCCTCACCGGCCACACCCGCCCGGTGCTGGCCGTGGCCGTCAGCCCCGATGGCACGCTGGCGGTCAGCGGCGGGGAGGACGTATCGGTGCGGGTGTGGGACCTGACCTCCGGGTCCGAGGTTGCCCGCTGGCCCGGGGAATTCTCGATCATCGGCTGCGCCGCGCTGGCCGGCCACCCGGTCAGGATCGGCATAGGGCAGAAGCAGGGACCGCCGTATCTGCTCGAGTTGCGCAAGACGTCCCGCCGCCGGGAAGCCGACCGGGGCGAGCGGGGAGCGCAGCCGAAGGGCGGCTCCAGGCGGCGGGCCGAGGGCACCGGCTCCGTGGCCGCGCCGATAGGAACCGGTGGACGCCGCGCGGTTTGAGTCACGAACCGCGCCGGGACCTTCGGGCTGACCGATGATGTTCGCCGATGCCGCATTTACCAGCCTTCCCGGGAAGAACTCACCAGATTTATAACGAACTGGTAACGTAGGCCGCGCGGACGTCATCCGGCGCGGCCCAGCGGGCGTCTACACTCAGCGGGCAAATTGCGCGAGATCCTCTGCAGTTGATGCTTTGGCGCTGGTTCAGGAGAGCATGACCTACCTTGGGGGGAGCGGGCACATGGACGCAGGGTTCTCTACACCCACGCGTGCCGGCTTGACCGCCGGTGAGGCGGATGGCTCTTTTCACCTAACTGGCAGTAAAGCGTATTTTCAGACTGGCCGGCCTCTGACCATTCTTATGGCCTGCAGAAATGGCCTCGACAAACCGAGAAGCTCGCGGATCAATAACCATTAATTCTTCGCCGACGTTCCGTGTGAATCAGGCGGTAATTAACCAATATGAAAATAACGATGGTCACGGAAGGCACGTACCCGCACCAGTTCGGTGGGGTGAGTGTGTGGTGCGACCAGATCGTCCGCGGGATGCCCGGCTACGAATTCGAGCTGCTCGCCCTCGTGGCGACCGGCGCCGAGCAGGTGGTGTGGGAGCTGCCAGGCAACGTGTCCTCGGTCGTCAAGGTGCCGCTGTGGGGAACGCCGCCGACCGGGCCCAAGGCCGGCCGGGCGCTCCGTCTTCCGTCCCGTCTGCTGCGTCAGCTGATCAGTTCCCTGCTTGACCCGTCGCCGGAGAGCGAGCGCCGTTTCGGTGACGTAATGCGCAAGCTCTTTGACTTTGCTCAGCGAGGGAATCTCAGCGCCGCGCTGTCCAGCGGGCGAGCGGTACGGCTGCTCACCGAGGCCTGGCAGACCTGGTGGGAAGGCGATGAGGAGCCCGGGCCCAACCTCAATGACGCGGTTACCGCGATGCAGCTGCTTGATCACTGCCTCCGCCCGCTGTCGCACCCGCCCATCCGCGCGGACGTCGTGCACGTGGCCACGAACGGGCTGGGCGTGATCCCGGCGCTGATGGCGAAGTGGGCGTACGGGACGCCGGTCGTCGTGAGCGAGCATGGCATCTACATACGTGAGCAGTACCTGCATGGTCCCAAGCTGCCGTACCGGTGGCCGGTGAAGGCTCTGTACCTGGAGTTCCTGCGCCAGCTGTGCGCTCTCGGCTACCGCGAGGCCGAGACGATCACTCCTTGCAACATCTACAACCGGCGCTGGGAGGAGCGGCTCGGCGCGGACCCG
>Ga0070714_100000418_pt1 | contig 31126 bp, 24 predicted proteins | sample LARL83metaG_FD_65450 | JGI IMG/M metagenome (GOLD analysis project Ga0070714, IMG submission 65450) | Corn, switchgrass and miscanthus rhizosphere microbial communities from Kellogg Biological Station, Michigan, USA - LAR L8-3 metaG | ecosystem: Host-associated > Plants > Roots > Rhizosphere ... | reverse complement strand
TTCTTCCATTGATTCGTTTTCCCCCGTCCTAGGCTGCGACGCGTGAGAGGAGAGGTGCGTCGCAGCCCGTCTGGGAAGCGCCGTTACCGTCTCAATCCACCAGGGTCCTGGGTCCTCCTTTCTTAGGGGAACCAAGTCCCCCAGCTTCCTCGCCCGCCGGCCAGTTCTCTGCAGAGAGTCAGCTCGCGGCGCGCGATGGCGAGACACTGCCCGCCGCGCCCAAACCCCGCAAGGAGGGTGTGGAGAAATCCGGCCCGATTCCGAAAAGCTGTGGAGAAATTCGGCTCAGCGCATTGATGCGATTAGGTTCCTATTTTCGTCATCCCCGCGAACGCGGGAATCCATGTGTTTTTTCTCGTCGAGAAAAACGACAAAACGTGAATGTCCACCTGCCGCCCGAAGGGCGGCTTTTTCTAATTAAGAGCCGGCCGTTCGGCCGGAGGGCGGGCATGACGAGGAAGATGGATGCCCGCCTACGCGAGCATGATGCTCCAAGTGAGCAAGTCTCGCCGAAGCTTCAGGCCGCGAATTGCCGGCCGTACATCTTGCTGTAGAGGCCCCGCCGCCGCAGGAGCTCCTCCGACGACCCGTCCTCCATGATCCGTCCGCGATCCAGCACGAGAATGCGATCGAACGAACTGAGGGTCGACAGCCGATGCGCTATGGCAATCACCGTGCGCCCCTTCACGAGCCTTCCGAGAGCGTCCTGGATCGCCTGTTCGGATTCGGTATCGAGCGCCGAGGTCGCCTCGTCGAGCAGAATGATCGGCGCGTCGCGCAGGAAAGCGCGGGCGATCGCAAGCCTCTGCCGCTGGCCGCCCGAGAGCTTGATGCCGCGGTCGCCGATCATCGTGTCGAAGCCCTGCGGCAAGCGATGGATGAAATCGGTGCATTGCGCCGCTTCGGCGGCGCGATAGACCTCCTCGTCCGATGCTTCCGGCCTGCCGTAGCGCAGATTCTCCAGAATGGAGCGATGGAACAACGAGATGTCCTGCTGAACCACGGCAATCACCTGATGCAGGCTGTCCTGGGTGACCTTGGCAATGTCCTGCTCGTCGATCAGCACACGACCGGAGTCGGGATCGTAGAGCCGCTGCAGAAGGGCAAGGATGGTCGATTTTCCGGCTCCCGACCTGCCGACGAGTCCGACCTTCTGACCGGACGGAATATGCAGATCGAATGTCTGCAGGACACGCTCCCCACCGGGATAGCCGAAGGAGACGTTTGCGAAGGCAACCGACCCGCCCAGACGAACGAGCGGCTTTGCGTCCGGCACATCCTGCATCTCGTGGGGCAAGCCGAGAACGCGCAGCGCCTCGCTCAGCTTGGCGAAGTGCTGCACCATCTCCACGAGCGCCATCGCGAGATCGCGCGACGCGTGCAACACGGTAAAGCCGAGCGTGGTCGTCAATACGACGTCGCCCGTAGTGATTTTTCCGGCGCGCCACAGCGTGACGGACCAGATGAGGACGCCCGCGGTCACGGCGAAGACGGAAAGTGCGTGAAAGAGCCTGAGCCGCTCGAGAGAGCGCAGGCTTGCCCGCTGCGCCGACATTTCGTTCTCGATCTGGTGCGACAGCCGCTCGTGCTCGCGATCAGCCGCGCCGAAGGAGCGGACGAGGACGATGTTGCTGACGATATCCGTCAGATCACCGTTGACCGCCGCGGCGCGCCCCGCAAAGCGCTCGTGCAGATGGTGATTTCCGGCGGCGAGATAGGCGATCACCGCGCCCAGGCACGCGACGAAGACGAAAAGTACCACGGTTATCTGCCAGTCGATGGCCCCCAGCACGATGATGCTGCTGACCACCGCCGCCATCGGCGGGATGGTGGTCCAGGTCAGCGAGTTCTCGATGCTCCAGGCGGCGTTGGCAGCGGTCGTGATGCGGCCGGCAAGCGCGCCGGGAAACTGATCCGTGAAATAACGCATGCCGTGGCCCGACAGATGATTGAAAAGATCGAGCCGCAGGTCGCCGGTCACCCGGACGAACGTGTGAGCCGCGACCCATCCCGCCAGTCGCCACAGGAGATTGTCGCCCGCCACCAATCCGAGCAGAAGCCCGACGGCGGTCGAGAGGTTGAAATTGGTGGCGTAGCCCGCACCGAGCACGTCGACGAGGTTCTTGACCGCGTACTGGGAGCCGATGGCGCAGCCGACCGCGGCGAGCACCGACAGCAGCACGACCAGATGCCCGCCAAGCCGGCGACGGACATAGTGCAGCAAAAAGCGGACCGCGCTCTGCGAAACAGGGCTGTCGAAGGGCATAGGGCCTCCATCGTGCAGAGTTGGTTCGTCCGGACGGACCACGTATCAGGGACGGCTCTCCGAGCTCCAGACCGGAGCCGTCCTGCCGCGAATCCAACCGCGCAGCCGAACACGGCGCGTCGTCTCAGGCTGCCGCCGCTTTGCGGGCGATCATCTGGCGATAGAGGCCGACGTAATCCTTCGCCATGCGCCGCGCCGTAAAGCGATTCTCGAAAGCGCGCCGTATGGCGGTGCGGTCAAGACTGCCGAGCCGCCTCACCGCCGCGACAGCCTGCTCCTCGCTTTCGACGATAAAGCCGGTCAAGCCGTCATCGATGATCTCCGGCACCGAACCGAAGTTCGAAGCGATCACGGGCGTGCCGCACGCCATCGCCTCGATCATCGCCAGGCCGAACGGCTCTCGCCAGGCAATCGGGAAGAGAAGTCCCGCGGCATTTCCCAGAAACTCGCTTTTCTCGTCGTCGCTGATCTCGCCGATGTATTCGACGTGGGGCTCTTTCAACAGCGGCTCGATATGTTCGACGAAGTAGGCCTCATCGACCTTGTCCACTTTCGCCGCGATTTTCAGCTTCATGCCGGCCTTGGCGGCAATTCGGATGGCCGCGTCGGGCGCCTTTTCCGGCGAGATGCGCCCCAGAAAGGCGAGGTAGCCGCCGGTGCCGGAACCGAGATGCAAAAGGCGCTCGGGAATGCCGTGGTAAATGGTGCCGACGTAGTTCGGCTGCGGCAGAGGAGCGCGCTGGGAATCGGAGATGGACACCACGGGGACATCGCAAAACATAGCGTAGAGCGATTGCAGCTCGCGCACGTCGAGCCGCCCGTGCAAAGTGGCCAGGAACGGAACCACGGTGCGCTGCAAAATGGGATAGGCGAGATAATCGACGTGAACGTGCACGACGTCGAAGGTCTCGGCGCGGCGCGCGATCGTTTCCAGCATAACGATGTGCGGCGCCAGATAATCGCGTATGGTCTCGTCGAGGCGGAGCGCACGCGGCCAGACCGACTCGAGTCGCGCCTTGGTCACGCTGTCGCCGCTGGCGAACAACGTGACGTCGTGCCCCAGGCTGACAAGTTCGTCGGTGAGGTAAGCAACAATTCGCTCGGTGCCGCCATACAACTTGGGAGGAACGGATTCCATCAGGGGCGCGACTTGGGCGATTTTCACGGCGATCTGTGTCCCTGGCACGTTTGTGGCAGAAAGGCGGCAATTCCCCAACCGACATCCAGTTTCCGGAAGGTCGGGGGCACCAACTAATTAACCTCTGTCCATCGGCATGGCCGTAACAAATTTGTGGTTAGGGTCACAGATATTTGTCGATTTGGACGCGCGCTTTCTGGATGAGAATCCCGCTCGACAGCCGCTTTTCAAGCCCTCAAAACGGTTCTCAATTGCGTCACAGGATGAATGTGACGCGCGATGCAGGGCCAGGATGGAAATGCCTCAGCTCGTTCCTTTCAACGACCCCGTTTCAGAAGAAGTCACGGAACCGAGCGTTGTGCGTCACTTCTTCGCGCTGAAGGACGGCGATACGTTCCTGGTTGCGGACGCCTCTGGCGATGTCCTTGGCGAAAGCGATGGACTGTTCCGCAACGACACCCGCGTTCTCTCAGGCTTTCGTCTCACGCTCGGCGGCGCATTGCCCTCGCTCCTGAGCGCGGCCGTCAGCCGTGACAACGTTTTCTTCACCGCGCACATGACAAACCGCCCGCTGCCGCTGCTCGGCGGGCAATCGACGCCCGAGGGCGTGATCCATCTCGAACGCGCGCGATTTCTGTGGGACGACCGTCTGTATGAACGCATCAGTTGCGTCAATTACGGCAGCGGAAACGTGTCCATTCCCCTCACCCTGCGCTTTGCCGCCGATTTCCGCGACATGTTCGAAGTGCGGGGAACGCAACGGCAAGCGCGTGGGCATCTGTTTCCGGCCGAGGCGGTCGAGCGGAGGATCGTCTTTCGCTACGAGGGACTGGACGGGATTCTTCGTTCGACGGCGGTTTCCTTTTCCGTCGCGCCGAGCCGTCTCACGCCGGAAGGCGCCGATTTCTCGCTGACGGTGCCGGCGGCCGGACATACCGAAATCCATCTCGAGGTGGGGCCCGATACGTCGTCCCACCCGAGCCGGGCCCGGTTCCGCGCCGCCGCCGCGCGCGCGCGACGGGCAATGAGGGTCCGCCGTCGGCGCGGCGCGGGATTGCACAGCTCAGGTCGGCTGTTCAACGAATGGATCGAAAAATCGCGCGCCGATCTGGCTTTGCTGACGAGCGAATTGCCAACCGGCCCCTATCCCTATGCCGGCATTCCCTGGTTTTCCACGCCCTTCGGACGCGACGCCATCGTCACGGCGCTGCAGACGCTCTGGGTCGACGAATCGCTGGCGCGCGGCGTGCTGACGTTTCTCGCCCGCAACCAGGCGCGCGAGACGTCCTCTTTCCAGGATTCCGCACCGGGCAAGATCATGCACGAGACGCGCAAGGGAGAAATGACGGCGCTCCGCGAGCTGCCGTTCGGCCAGTACTACGGCGGCGTCGACACGACGCCGCTTTTCATCGTGCTTGCGGGAGCCTATGCGGACCGGACGGGCGATCTCGCCTTCATCGAGGAGCTCTGGCCGTCCCTCAAGGCGGCCACGGCGTGGATCGAGAGCGTCGCCGATTCGAACGAGAACGGCTTCCTCGTTTACGCCCGCAACGAGGAAACGGGCTTGGCCAACCAAGGTTGGAAGGACAGCAAGGATTCGATCTTTCACGCCGACGGCCGCATTCCACGCGGACCGATCGCGCTCGTCGAAGTCCAGGGCTATGTGTTCGCGGCGCTGCGCGCCATGGCCGCGCTGGCCGATCGGCGCGGCGACGCGGTTTCCGCGACGCGCTGGCGAATCCGCTCAGAAGCCCTTCGCGCGGCCCTCGAAGAAAAATTCTGGATGGAGGATCTCGGATTCTACGGCATCGCCCTCGACGGCGACGGCGCCCTGTGCCGGGTGCGCGCGTCGAACCCGGGGCATCTCCTGTTCATCGGGCTGCCGTCTGCGGATCGCGCCGCGCGCGTGTCGAGCGAGTTTCTGTCGCCTATCTTCAACACCGGCTGGGGCATTCGCACCCTGGCGCCCGGCCAGGTGCGCTTCAACCCGATGTCCTACCACGACGGCTCGGTGTGGCCGCACGATACGGCGCTTTGCGCGGCGGGCCTCGCGCGCTATGGCGAACGCGAGGGCGTCGTGCGCCTGCTCAACGAAATGTTCGAGACCGCCGTCCATTTCGGCATGCGGTTGCCGGAGCTCTTCTGCGGCTTTCCCAGAGCGCCCGGCGAGGCTCCCATTGCGTATCCGGTTGCCTGCCTTCCGCAAGCGTGGGCAGCGGGCTCGGTCTTCATGATGCTGCAAGCCTGCCTCGGGCTCCGGATCGACGGCTGGCGCAGGGAAATCCATATCGACCGGCCTTATCTGCCGGTCGGCATCGACCATTTCCGAATTCAGAATCTGTCCGTCGGAGGCGAGCGGCTGGATCTTGCCTTCCATCGGATCGGCGACCGGGTCGTGGCCTTCCCGGAGCAGCAGCCGAAAATCCCCATCCCCGTTCTGGTGCACGTATAGCGCCGCTTTCAGGCGGCGGCCGCGGTGCCGTCGTCTTCGCTTTCGGGACGGGTTTCGGGCATCAGCGCCCAGACCAGCCCCATCGCGACGAAAGCGATGCCCGCAAGGACCGAGAACGTGACGACGCGACCGAAGCCGTCCGCCATGTATCCGGCGATCGTCGGACTCAGCGACGCACCGATTCCGGCTATGGCGCCGACGACGCCCAAGGCGGCATTGAACCGTCCCGTGCCCCGCGTCACGTCGACGACGACAAGGGGCAACATGACCCCCAGCACAGCGGCGGAAATGCCGTCGAGGACCTGCACGGCGACCAGCAGATAGGGGCTCGTCACGATGCCGAGAAGGACGCCGCGGATGGACAGTGCGGCAAAGCCGAGCAGAAGCAGCGGCCGGCGCCCCCATCGTTCGGACTGGCGCCCGACCCAAGGCGACAGGACGGCAACCACCAGTTGCGGCACGACAATGCACGCGGCGATCAGTGTCGTCGCCCATTGGCTCGACCGCATCGTCACGAAGCTCCCCGTGAGCGGAAGCATTGCCCCGTTGGCGAGATGAAAAAAGGCGATGCACACCGCGAAGATCAGCAAGGATCTGTTGTCGATGATTCCGTGAAGCCGCGTCTTCAGCCGGGGCGAATCCGACGCGGGCGTTCCGCCCCGGGCCCGGACCGGGTCGATCTCGCTCGCCTTGATGTGGCGCAGAGCGAAGAGAGGCAGGATGGCCAAGGCCGCGGTCAGAAAAAAGACGGCGCTGTTGGAAAACAGGCGGCCGCATGCCCCCATCAGGGCGGCGGCAAGCCCGTTGCCGATCGAGGCGAAGCGGACGTTGCGCCCAAGCCGCTCGCCGATGTGGGTGCCGCCGACGAGACCCAGTGTGATCGCCGCGATCGCCGGCCCGATGAGGCAACTGGCGGCGCCGTGCAGGAGCTCCGCCAGCAGGACCAGCGGAAAGACCGGCCACATCGCCAATATGAGAGCGCTTCCGGCGATCGCCAGCGACGCCGCGGCCGCGATCAGCCGTTTCGCGGGAATGGCATCGACGAAAATCCCTCCGGGAATCTGCGCGATCAGGGCAAACAGGCTGCTCACCGTCAGGACGAGGCCGATGTCGACCTGCGTCCACCGCTGCGACGTCAGATAAACCGAGACGAAGGGACCGAAGCCGGTCTGCACGTTGGCGACGAGGAAATTCAGCCAGTCGAGCCCGTGCAGGCTGCCCTTCGACGGCGCGGCCTGGGAATGGCCGGCCGGCGGTCGCGGACGCGCCCCGGAACGAACGCGAGGGCCGCCTCGACCGACGTTTTTAAACGACGCCACCACGGTCGATCCGGCTACTTATTATTAGGCTGCGTTGCGGACTCGTCGTCCGGTATCGGCTGTGTGCTTCCCGATGCGCCCAGCACCACGATGGGCTTCTTGTCCGTGTACTCCGGCGCGGCCTTCACCTGATCCCTCGTCAGATCGAGGGTGATGACTTGGCTGGAATCTCCATCGGGCGCGAAGTGCAAGGCGTTCCAGTCGACGGCGATCTTCCGGCTGCCGACGCCGAGGAAGCCCCCGAAATCGATGACGGCGGCGCGAGGCCCCCCGGCGCGATCGACGATGATATCCACGATCCGCCCCATGTCCTCTCCGCTGCTGCTGCGCACATCCTTGCCGAGGGTTCCCTGGACCTTGTTCTTGTTGAGGACGGTCTCCGGCGCAGGCGCGTTGCCGGCGGGGTTACCGGCCGGCAGAGCGCCGGAGTCCGCCGGCGGTTCCGCCGCCGGAGCGGCCGGAGGCTTGACGTCTTGCGCCGGCGACGAGCCGACCACGCCAAGGAGCGCGATCGACAGCACCACCGCAACGATGCCAGCACGACGATCACCGCCCATCAGGCCCTCCGCATAACGATTGAACCGGCATGGCGATTGCGCGAGCAATGCAATTCCAAACCAGCGGCTCAAGCTAGCGGCGCCCCATGGCTCGGGCTCAGTGTTGAAGTTGTGGCAAATGATGCGTCAACGCCGCTCACGCGCCGGCGGTCGGCTAAGCCGCGCGGATGTCCTCGATCAGGGCGTGCAGGCGATTCTGAAGCTTGGCGCCTTCCCGCTGCATCAGTTCGACGTAGGAGTAATCGTGCTGAAGCCAGTCGATGATGGCGCGCTGAAACGCCGGCCGGGCCTTGAGCCGTTCGTACCACGCCGCGACGCGCGGTCGATTTTCCCAAAGAAAGTGAAGCTTCAGATGATCGAAGCGGACGATGTAGGAGGCGAAGCCGATGTCGGCGAGCGAATACTCGCCCACCAGCCATTCGGGACCACCGCCGGCCAGCGCCTCGCCGGGACCGCCGCCGCCGAGCGCCTCCTCGATCTGCCCGAACAGGATGTCGATGCGATGGAGCGCCGTGCGGAAGTGGGGATTGTCCACACCGCCCTGGACGCTCGCCGACTTGCGGTCTTTTTTGTAGGGATCGGCGATGTGGCTGATCTGGTCGGCATGCTTGGCCTGATGACGGAACGCGATCGACGTGGTGATGACGCCGGTCGCGGCATGCACGTTCTCGTCGTTCATGCGGGTCCACACCCGCATCTGCGCGCGCCGGTAGGGATCGGCGGGGCGGAGCGTGGGCCCCTCGAAAACCTCGTCGACGTATTCGTTGATGACGGTCGATTCCGTCACGACCCTGCCGTCGTGCACCAGGACCGGAACCAGGCCGAACGGATTCATCTTGAGATAGTCCGGCCGGTGCTGCTCGGAGCCGCGGAGATCCACGAGGGTTCCGTCCCACGCGACACCCTTTTCCTCGAGCGCCAGCCGCGATTTGGCCGCGCAGACGGACGTGTGATGATGATAGAGGACGATCGCCATTCCCCGCGCCTCGCTTCGTGATTTTCGCAAAGCGTATCGAGGCGATCGATTGCGGACAACCGCGAAGATTCGAATGAAAATCCGCCGCCCGTCCGTTTAAAAAAATAGTGGGTGCGCGGCGCCCGCAGTATAGTCCGCACCCCTTGCAGTTTTTTCCGGACAACGGCGGACATGCGGATTCCATCGGCTCGAGCGGCATGACATCGGCGCCAAGTCGGGAGGCGACGAAGCCCTCGGGCCGGAAGATATCGCTGCGCACGCAACTCGCCGTCTACGGCTCCGGCATGTTCGCGGACGGCGCCACCCAGGTGGTCGTGCCGCTCTGGGTACTCACGCTCCATCCCTCGGCCTTCGCCTTCGGCATCGTGATCGGCGCGCGCTCGCTCCTTCCGTTCCTCCTCTCCATCCACGGCGGCGTCCTCATGGATCGCCTGGGGGCGCGCCAGGTCATGCTGTTCTTCGCCGCCCTCGGCCTGGTTCTGCCGATGCTGTTTCCCTTGCTGCCGTGGATTTGGGCGGCCGTTCTCCTGCAGCTCCTGATCGGGATGACGACGACGATGAGCTGGGTCGGCGCGCAGACCATCGCCGGGCAAACCATGAAGGGCAATCCGACCTTCGTGGGGCGCCTCAGCTTCAGCAACCGGCTGGGTGGCTTCATCTGCCCGCTGATCGCCGGCGCCGGCTGGGACACCTTCGGGCCCTGGGGCGGCTTCGGGACGATGTTCTGCTGGTCGGTGTTTCTTCTGATTTCGGCGCTCATGCTGCCGAAGCGCACGGACGAGCAGAAGGCGCGCGGCGGCCCCTTCGCGCTGCGCGACGTCGTGCCGCGCATCGACGACTACACCCGCGCATTCGCGCTGCTGGCCGTGCCGGCGGTGGCCGTCGTTGCGATCGGCTCGGTCCTCAACATCGCCACCGGGGCGATCCAAAGCTCGTTCTATATCGCCTACCTCGAGAAGATCGGAATGAGCGGCACCCTGATCGGCATTCTCGTGGCCTCCACCAACGTCGTGGCTCTGGCGGGGACGCTCGGCGTCACCCGGCTCATGCGGCGGATCGGCGATGTCCGCCTTCTCAACGCGTCCGTAATGGGCTCGATCGTCGCCATTTCCTGCACGCCGCTTCTGGTCGCATTCGCGCCGCTGCTGGCGATATCCGCCTTCCGCGGATGGTGCCAGGGCATCGTTCAACCGCTGATGATCTCGATCCCCTCGAAGGCTGTGCCCGCCGGCTCCCAGGGCATCTCCGTCGGCCTCAGGATCTCGCTCAACCGCCTCGTCCAGACCGTGTTACCGCCGCTGATGGGCGCAGTCGTCGGGCTGATCGGACTGGAGGCGAGCTTCCTCGCCACCGGCAGCATCCTGATCGTCGTCGTGAGCGGCGTGCTTCTTCTGTTGAAGGCGCGAGGCATGCTGCCCCATGCCTCGCACGTAGTGGATGCCTGAGCGGGCTCGCAACCGCCGCCCGTTTCGTCCCAGTGCCGTCGTGCAAGACAAGAGAAGTTGGCGCGCCCGGAGAGATTCGAACTCCCGACCCTCAGATTCGTAGTCTGATGCTCTATCCAGCTGAGCTACGGGCGCATCCGGCGCCTTGCCCGGCGTTCCGTCGTTCGCTTGGAACCACCGCTTCGGCAAGGGCTTGAAGAGGGCCGGCACCCTAAACAAATCGTCCCGGCTTTGCAACACACCGCGGCCGCGCCGTTTCTCCCCCTGCGCGCTGCCGGTTTGCGCCGCACGCGCGATGGACGCCGGCGCATTAACCGGGCGGTAACGCCGACGGTGGATGCTCGCAGAGTCCCGTGACGGAAAGCGGGCTGGGACTGGACCGAAAAGCGAAATCCCGATAATCTAAGGAAGTTTCGGCCTTTCCTGCCGTGCCGGGGTGATACGGCAGGACGACTGGGGGTCCTTTCTTCACCTTCCGCTTTTTGAGAGAAGGCAGCAACAGCGCATGGCCCGTTCGCTCAAGCTTGTCGCCACGGTGGGGGCGGCAGCTCTCCTCGCCGGGTGTTCGTTGATTTCGGACACCCTGTTCCCGTCGACGGAAGGCAGGGATCCGTCACAGCCTCGCCAAGTGACGACCATTCCGCCTTCGCCGGCGGAATCGAATCCGGCGCCGACCTTGTCGGCCACGGCTCCGATCGGATCCGGCAACTTCCGGCCGCAGCCGGTCACACCCGGCTCGCCGACCGGCACCGAGGTCGGCCGCAAAGTCCAGGCGATCCGCGACGACGTCGCCCGCCTGCAAACGGCGATCACCCAGGAAAACGGCGATCTCCAGGGCATCCGCAACCAGATTCTGCAATCGTCGCAGCGCTACCACACCACGGTCGGCGCGATGAGCGCCAAGCTTCAGGCCGGCACCACGCCCGGCAACCCGACGATGGTGCAGCAGTTCAACTCGGCGCAGTCCGATCTCGATCAGCTCGGTGCCCAGCTCACCCGGCTCAACAGCCTAAGCACAACCGTGGCGGGCTCGGCAAGCCAGGTCGCCTACCTTCAGGAGACGATCCAGGCGACCTACACGCTCTCCGGCGCGGTCGACGAGGACCATCGCCAACTCAACGTGCTCGCCCTCGATCTGAGCCGCACCTCGGCGGTGATCGATCGCTTGCAGAACGAGGTCACGTCGGACATTTCGCGCCAGGCCAACTACGTCGCCGACGAGCGGCGCAACCTCAACGCGCTCGCCCAGGGAGTGAAGACCGGCAACATCGTCGGCGGCAGCCTGTCGAGCCGGAGCACGGCACCCAGCCCCGCTTCGGCGTCGAGCAGCGCCGTCCGCGGCCGCCCGCTGGTGGTGATCCGCTTCGATCGCCCGAACGTCGACTACCAGCAGACGCTCTACTCGGTGGTCAACCGGGCGCTCGAGCGCGAGCCAAACGCTGCGTTCGATCTCGTCGCCGTGACGCCGCAGCGCAACGCCGGCCAGCCCGGCGCCCTCACCCAGTCGCGCCGCAACGCCGAAAACGTGCTGCGGTCGCTCACCAGCATGGGCCTGCCGGCCAATCGCCTCAATCTTTCCGCCACATCGAGCGCCGACGCCCGGACCAACGAGGTCCAGATCTACGTCCGCTGAAGCAGGGCCTCGCCCGCGACGCCGCCCCCGGGCGGCTTTTTTCATGCCCGCGCGCCGGGGTTCGCGCGGCCCGCGCTTGCGTTTTGACAGCGGGCGCCCGGCGCGCTTCAATCGACCGACGACGGCCCGCGCCATGCCCGGCCGCCACCCTTGCCCCGTCGAAAGAGATCGCCCATGACCCAAACGACCCGACGCGCGAAACCCTGGGACGGCGTCATTCCCGCCGACGAGCTCGCGATCTACGACGAGTTCTTCAAGCGCAAGGCGGCGCCCCGCGTCGGCGACGCCCCTGCGCTTCTGGCCATCGACCTCTATGAGAAAGTCTATTACGGCGGCAACGTGCCGGTGGCCGAGGCCAACCGAAAGCACCCCGGCGCCTGCGGCGTCAACGCTCACGGCGCCATTCCCGTAACCCAGACGCTGTTCGCCGCCGCGCGCGCCGCGCGCCTTCCGGTGATCTACACCACCGGCAACCTGTCGAACCGCGTCACCGCCACCAACCGCGTGCGCGGCGCCGAAGAAAACGGCAATGGCTATCGCATCTTCCAGGCGTTCACGCCGCACTCCGGCGAGCTCGTCATCCACAAGGAGCGCGCGTCGGCGTTCTACGGCACGCCGCTCGAAGCGCATCTCCAGCAGATGGGCGTCCGCAGCCTCGTCGTCTGCGGCGACAGCACCTCGGGCTGCGTGCGGGCCTCGGTGGTCGACGCCTACTCGCGCGGCTTCCACGTCACCGTCGTCGAGGAGTGCGTGTTCGATCGCTCGCGCATCTCCCACGCGGTCTCATTGTTCGACCTTCACCACAAATACGCCGATGTCATGCCGGCCGACGAGGTGCTGGCGCATCTCGACAGCATCGGCCGGCGCCACAGTGCGACAGCGGCCGAGTAACGCAGGAGCTTGCAATGACGATGGATCTCTACACGCGGGAAGACCCGGAGCAGGAGCCCTTCCGGCGCTTCATCGACGGCCTGCGCAGCGCTTGGCAGCGAGAGGCCGACACCGAGGCGCGCATGAAGCGGGCGCAGGCTTTGCTCGGGGAGCTGGTGCGCGACCCTGCCATGCGCGAGGCGTCGCGCGGCTGGCCGTCGACGGAGGGCCACAAGAACCTTCTGTTCTATCAGGATCCCGACTACGGCTTCGTCGTCAACGGCGTCGTCCGCACTCCCGGCCGCAAGGGTGGCGTGCACGACCACGCCAATGCCTGGGTCGCCTATGGCGTCATCGACGGCGTCGAGAAGCTGGAGCGCTACGATCGCCTCGACGACGGCTCGAAGGCGGACTTCGCCGACGTCAAGCTCGCGAGCGTCCGCGACGGCACGCCGGGCACCGTCGATCTGGTGCCGCCCTACGCGATTCATTCGGAAAAGGGCGGACCCGAGCGGTCGGCGGCGGTGATCGTGCGCAGCGAGCGCCTCGTCGGCCGCGTCAAGCAGGGCCGCTACGATCCCGAGACCAAGACCTGTTCCCAGGGCGACGGTCCGGCCCAGGTGCCGTATCCGATCCTATAGAGAGATCGCCTAACGCTTCCTCGGAACCGGAATGTTGTCGATCAGGCGTGTCGTGCCCAGCCATGCCGCGGCGAGGACGCGCGCGGGCTTGGCAAGATCGCTCGCCGGCTCCAGTGTCGCAGCGTCGCGCAGCTCGACATAGTCGACACGATCGAAGCCGCCGGTGCGGATGGCACGGATAGCCGCCTCGGCGATGGTGGGCCAATCAAGCTTGCCGTCGGCGACGTCGGCGGCCGCGCGGGCCAGCGCGCGATAGAGCGCCGGTGCCGCGCGGCGCTGCTCGGGCGTGAGATAGGCGTTGCGCGACGACAGCGCCAGGCCGTCGCTCTCGCGCACCGTTGCGACGCCTTCGATCCGGACCGGCAGGTCGAGATCGCGCGCCAGCCTTCGGATGATGGCGAGCTGCTGAAAATCCTTCTCGCCGAAGAGAGCGACGTCGGGCGCCGCCTGGATCAGGAGCTTGGCGACAACGGTCGCGACGCCGGCGAAGTGTCCCGGGCGCACACGCCCTTCGAGATCGTCGGCGAGGCCCGCAACCGTAACCGTCGCCGCGAATCCCGGCGGATACATCGCCTCGACCGTCGGCGTGAACAGGACGTCGGCTCCGGCGACCGCGAGGGCCTTGCGGTCGGCCGCCGGATTGCGCGGATAGCGCGCGAAGTCCTCGCGCGGACCGAACTGCTTCGGGTTGACGAAGATGGTGGCGACGACGCGGTCGGCCCGCTTCCTGGCCGCGGCGATCAGCGCAAGATGCCCGGCGTGAAGCGCGCCCATGGTCGGAACCAGGGCCACGGTTTCGCCGCGCGCGCGGAACGTTGCGATGACGGCGCGCAACGCCGCGACCGTCCGCGCCACCTTGAGACGGGTTGAATCGGTCCGCGTGGATTGCGCGCGCGCCGCCCGGCGATGCGAGGGCTTGCGCGCGCGCGGCCGTGCGCGCTGTGTTCGCTTGACCATATCCGGGAGGCCGGTTCAGCTCGCGACGCGCTTCGGCCCCGGCTTCAAAAGATAAAGATGCTCGGTGGCGGGGAAGCGCCGCGCGCGGACGTCGCTGGCATAGGCCGCCGCCGCCGCCTGCACCGTCGCACCGAGCTCGGCGTAGCGCTTGACGAAACGCGGGGTGAACTCGCTGTAAAGGCCGAGCATGTCGTCGGTCACCAGGACCTGACCGTCGCAAGCGGCCGAGGCGCCGATGCCGATGGTCGGGATCGCGACCTCGGCGGTGATCTGGCGCGCCAGCGGCTCGATCACACCTTCGACGACAACGGCGAACGCGCCGGCGGCGGCAATGGCCCGGGCATCTTTCACGACGCGTTCGGCGTCGCCCGCCCGGCGGCCGCGAACGTGATAGCCGCCGGCCGACTTCACCGACTGCGGCATCAGGCCGACATGACCCAGCACCGGAATGCCGCGGCTGGCGAGGAACGCGACGGTATCCGCCATCTCGACGCCGCCTTCGAGCTTCACGGCTTCGCAGCCGGTTTCGGTGAGCACGCGCGTCGCCGCCTTGTAGGCGTCGCGCGGCGACGACTGATAGGTGCCGAACGGGAGATCGACGGCGACCAACGCCTGGCTTCGGCCGCGCACCACGGCAGCGCCGTGGTTGATCATCATGTCGAGGGTGACGCCCAAGGTGTTGGGCAGGCCGTACAACACCATGCCGACCGAATCGCCGACCAGAAGAACGTCGACGTGCGGATCGAGATGGCGCGCGATCGGCGCCGTATAGGCGGTGAGGCAGACGATCGGCTCCGCGCCTTTGCGGGCGGCGATCTCGGGTACCGTGATGGTCTTGGGGCGTGCGGTTTCGGTGCTCATGGCGATCGTCTCGCGGTGAATGCCCTGGCGGAATGCTGCCGCCGTAACGGCAACGCTTCGAGCCACTGTGGCTCGCGTCGAGCCGGCAGAAGGTGCGACCGGGCGGCTCGGCCGTCAAGCCGGATATTCGCGCCGTTTCGCTTCATGTAAGCGGCCGGATTATCGACCTTTTTGCGGTTTTTGGCAACGCGTGGCGGAGCCGGTCCCGGCGCCGCCACGGCCTCGTCCTCCGATCGTCCTGCGGCTATGATCCGGGCGCAATGAGCGCAATCGGGTCGACCTCACTTCCGTCGAAGCGGCGCGCGCGCCTGCCGTTGATCGGTCTGGCGCTCGCGGTGTCGCTCGCCATGAGCGCCCCCTTCGTCGCACGCGCCCAGGACGCGGCCGGCGAAGACCTGGCGGGCTTCGGGACCGAACGGCGCGCACCGACCGTCGCAGCGCATCACATGGTCGCGGCAAGCGATCCACTTGCCGCCGAAGCCGGCCTAGCCGTGTTGCGGGCGGGCGGCAGCGCGATCGACGCAGCCGTCGCGGTGCAGGCGATGCTGACGCTGACGGAGCCGGAATCGTCCGGCATCGGCGGCAGCTCATTCATCGTGTATTTCGAGAAGAGCACCGGGCGCGTCTCCACCTATGACGGACGCGAGACGGCGCCTGCAGCCGATGGCGAAAACCTGTTCCTCGATTCCTCAGGGAAGCCGCTGCCGGCGGCCGAGCGCTTCACCGGCGGCCGCTCAGTCGGCGTGCCCGGCACGCTGCGTGCGCTCGAGCTCGCTCACCGGACGCACGGCACCCGTCCATGGGCCACGCTCTTCGATGCCGCGATTGCCCGCGCCCAATCCGGCTTTCCGGTGAGCCGACGACTTGCCGATTCGATCCGCCGCGACCGTTATCTGCCGCAGTTCGGACCGGCGAAGGGCTACTTCTTCGATGCCGACGGCCAGCCGCTCGCCGCCGGCGCGACGCTCAAGAACCCGGCGCTCGCCGACACCCTGAAAACGATCGCCGCCAAGGGCGCGGATGCGTTCTACAAGGGACCGATCGCCGCCGACATCGTCCGAGCTGTGCGCGATGCGCCCAATCCCGGCACGATGACGATCGACGACCTCACGCATTACCAGGCCAAGGAGCGGGCGCCGGTGTGCGGAGCCTATCGCGTCTGGCGAGTTTGCGGCATGGGCCCGCCGTCGTCGGGAGCGATCGGCACCATCGCCACGCTCGGGATGCTGGAGCGGTTCGACATGGCGGCGCTGCCACCGCTCGGGCTCGATGCCGTGCATCTCCTGGCCGAGGCGGGCCGCCTCGCTCATGCCGATCGCATCCATTACGTCGCCGATTCCGACTTCATCGCCGTGCCGACCGACGCGCTGATAGCGCCCGATTATCTCGCGCTGCGCTCGGCCCTGATCGATCCCGTGCGCGACATCGGCACAGTCGAGCCCGGCGATCCCGTCCATAAGCGCGCCGATGCGGGCGTACCGATGGGCGACGATGCCGAGCTCGCCGGCACCGCTCATATGAGCATCGTCGACGACGCAGGCAACGCGCTCGCCATGACGACCTCGGTGGGCCTCGCGTTCGGCTCGCGCATCTTCGTGCACGGCTTCCTCCTCACCGACCAGCTCTCGGACTTTTCCGTGCGCCCCAAGGAGAACGGCATCGAGAACCCCAACCGGGTTGATGGCGGCAAGCGGCCCAGAAGCTCGATGGCGCCAACCCTGGTGTTCGATCACGACGGAAATTTCGCCGCCGCGGCCGGCTCGCCCGGCGGCAACCTCATCGTCGGCTTCGTCTCCGAGGTTCTGGTCGCGATGCTGGACTGGGGCATGGACCCGCAGCGCGCCGCCGGCCTTCCTCATGTCATCAACCTGAACGGCGACACCCGGCTCGAACGCGGCACTGCCCTCGAATCGATGGCAGGCGACCTGAAGGCACGCGGCCACACCGTGCGCGTGCAGCCGCTCGCCTCCGGCACCCAGGCGATTCTCGTTCGCGACGGCAAGCTATTGGGAGGCGCCGATCCCCGACGCGAAGGCGTGGCAATCGGGGATTAACGCGACCGGAGCCCGGACTGGGCAAGAACGGGGTTGCCTCGGCCGTCCCGCCGCTGGTCGGTCCGGCCCTCGCCGACTCACGCCCCGCGACGGCTTTCGCTCGCCCGTCCTTCGATCGTGCGCATGCTCCCCCACCGCCGGGCGGCCCGGGCCTTCGGCGGAATCGCCACCGCCGACGGCGGCAGGATTATTTCGAACACGGTGCCCATGGCACCGGTGGATGCGAGCTCGATGGTGCCGCCATGGGCGCGAATCACCTCCCGCACGATGGCGAGCCCGAGGCCGGTGCCGCCGAGCCGCGCGCGCGCGGCGAATGGACGAAACAGGTTTGCCTGAACCGATTCGGGGATGCCGATACCGTCGTCCACCACCGTCACGACCAATTCCCGATCTTCGTTCCGTCGCGCACTGACCGAAAATCGACGCGATTTGGCATGAGCCGCGTTGCTGATAAGATTGGCAAACGCGCGGAAGAATTGGTCGCGGTCGGCGGTCACGGTCATGTCCGCCGGCACGTCGTTGATGAGCGTCAAGCCGGCGCCGTCGCTCGGCGCCAGCGACGCCATGACATCGGCAATGAAACGCTTGAGCGGAAACCGCGTGCGCCGCAGCACCGGCTCTGTAGCGGCAAAATCGAGCGTGCGCGTGCAGAGGGTCACGGCCTGGTCGAGAACCGAGAGAAGCGGCGGAACGCATTTCTTGACGGTCGGATCGTCGACTTCGGCAAGCCGGTCCGAGATGAGGCGCGCCGTCGAAAGGACGCTGCGCAGATCGTGGTTGATCTTGCTCATCGCTTCGCCGAGCGCCGCGAGCCGGCCGTGCTGGCCGAGCGTCGCCCGCAGCACCGTCTGCATCGCCGCGAGTTCGCGCTCGGCGAGCCCGATCTCGTCCTCCCGGCCAGAAGCGACGATGACCCGGCCGGGATCGTCCGGCCGATTGCGGAAAGCGATCATGCTGACGGTCAGGCGGCGCAACGGCACCATGATCACCATCCGAAGCGCGACGACCACCAGCGCCAGGAGAATCAGTCGCACGACGATCAATGGAATCAGCATCGACATGGCGAAGCTCCGGAGCTCTTCGGTCATCGGAGCCTGGTCGATCGTCACGTCGATGACGGTGCCGGGATTGCGGACCGAGAGTCCGTGCAACCGCACGACCCGATCGTTCCGCCGGAACAGCGTTGCGTAGGTATCGATCAGAAACCCGAGATCGTCATGCCGCGCGAGGTCGTATGTCACGTCGGCGCGGGGCGGAGTGGCTTCGGAGAGAACGAGGACGCGGCCGTCCGGCTCGCGCACTTCGACGCGGTGCGCGCCGAGCTGCTGCAAAAGCCCGGTCTTCCGAGCGGGAGCCAATGTCTTGCCGGGATCCGCATCCAATGCCGATGCCGCGACGTCCGCAGCCGACAATCGACTGGTCATCAGCGCGTGGCGGTAATGCGTCAGCGACGGAACGAACGGCAGCGCCGTCGCCACGATCACGAGAATGACGATCAGGGCAAGGAAGCGAACGAACAAGGTTCGGCGCAGCGGCGGCAGTCGCAACTCGGTGCGATTCGGTCCTTCCATGCGTTGGCCCACCCCATGCGCATCGCGCTCCCCGATCTGCGCGCGCGCCGACTCAAGTACCAGCATGGTAGCAAAGCGTACCTTAGCCGTCATGGCGGAAATGCGCGGTCAAGCTTTCCGAGCAACCGGACGAGCCGGCGCGTCATCGGCGAGAGCAGTCGAGGCAGAAGCGCGCTCTGGGTGATGCGCGCGCCGACCTCGGCCAAGGTCGGTGAGGCAACGGGCATTTCGGCGAGATCGCGGATGCGCAGGCCTTTTCCTATCGCAAGCGCCCAGACGGGCACCAGCTCGCCCGCCCGCGGCCCGACCAGAGAGGCACCCAGGATTCGCCCGCGGCGCGTCGTCAGGATTTTCACCATGCCCGCCGTGGTCCGCTCGGCCCGGGCACGATCGTTTTCGGCGAACGGCCAGCGCAGCACCACGAGATCGGCGGTCGCCCGCCGGACCTCGGACTCGGTGAGGCCGACATGGGCCAGTTCGGGCGCAGTGAGGACCACCCGCGGCGGCACGCGCGTCGCCCTGGCCGGCAAACGGAACAAGGCGCGGCGGATGACGATCCCGGCTTGATCGCCGGCATCGACCGAGCCGAATCCGCCGATGCAGCCGCCGACGGCATAAACCCTCCGATTGCCGGTGCGCAGACCCGCATCGACCGCAATGCCCCGTTCGCTGGCGGCAATCCGCGCCTGCTCCAGACCGAGACCGGCGATCGCCGGTCGCCGGCCGCTGTTGACCAGAAGATGCGTCCCGTCGATCCGACGCATTTCGCCCTTCGCAGCGGTAACGATGGCGACGGCGTTCGCGTCTCCTTCGACGCGCACCACTGTCGTGCCCTCGACGATTGCGACGCCGTCGCCCCTGAGGGCCGTCCGCACCACCGCCACCAGCTCGGGATCCTCGCGGGGGAGAAGGCCCTCCGGCGCGACGACGGTCGCGGCGATGCCGAGGCGCACGAACGCCTGGGCATATCCGATGCCGGCGGCCTCGCCGCCAAGAACGACGAGCCGCCCGGGGACGGGATCGAGATCGAGCGCGGTTCGCTCGGTGAGAAAGGGAACCGATTCGAGGCCGGGAATCGGCGGAATCAGCGGCTGCGAGCCGGTCGCGATGACGAAGCGGCGCGCCCGTGCCCGGCTGTCGCCGACGGCGACCGCATCGGGGCCGACGAACCGGGCAGCCCCCTTCATCACGGTGACGCCCAGCCCGGCGGCGCGCGCTTCGGAGACATTGGGTGCCGCCGCAGCGACGGCGCTACGGATGCACATGCGCACAGCATCCATCTCGACGGTCACAGGACCGGCACGAACGCCGAAGCGATCCGCGTGGCGCGCGCCGTCCGCCGCTCCGGCGGACGCCGTCAGCGCGCAGGCGGCAACCATGCCACCGAACGAACCGCCGACCGTCTCCCGCTCGATCAGCACGACGCGCGCGCCCAACTGCGCTGCGAGAGCGGCAACCGAGAATCCCGCCGGACCAGCGCCGATGACGCAGAGGTCCGCAATCTGCGGCTGCTTGCTCATCTCGCCTCCTTCTCCGCTCCAGGCGTTTTAGCACCGGCACCGGATTCGCCGGGCCAGGAATGGATTTAGGCGTGGTTAATGGACTTTCGGCGCCGCTTGGCCTCGGTCCGGGAGTGGGTCAGCCCCGCCGCCAAGCGCTGCGCGCCCATTCCAGGGGTTCGAGCCCGATTTCCGGCCCGGCTCTCATGGTTTTCAGGGCTTTCGCGGCCGGGGTTTCCGTTGACTTCCCGGGGACCACCCCTTATACACGGCCCCCTATTTCCGGGGCTTTCCGCTCCGGGGGAGCAGGATCTGTGAAACGCACTTATCAACCGAGCCGCCTCGTCCGCAAGCGCCGGCATGGCTTCCGCAAGCGCATGGAAGACGTCGGCGGTCGCGTCGTGCTCTCCCGCCGCCGCAAGAAGGGGCGCAAGCGGCTCTCCGCCTAAGCGCGAGCATGGCGACCGCACTCCTCCGCCTCAAGCGGCGCGAGGATTTCCTGCGCGTCGCTGCCGCCCGCCGCCGGTGGGTGACGCCTGCCTTCATTCTGCAAGCGCGCGAGAGGCCCCGGGAGGGCACAACCGATGCGGCTGTCGCCTCCGGCGCGGTTGCGTCCAATCCAACCTCCGTCGATCGAACCGTCCGGGAGGTCCGCGTGGGATTCACCGTGAGTCGCAAGGTCGGCAATGCCGTCGTGCGCAACCGCGTGCGCCGTCGCCTGCGTGCCGCCGCGGCTCAAGTGCTGCCCGAGCGCGCGACGCCCGGTTTCGACCTGGTTCTGGTCGGCCGTGCCGGCGGCGTGACCCACCCGTTCGAGCGCATCGTCCAAGATCTCGCGGTGGCGCTCGGTCAAGTCGGCGCCGGGCCGAAAGTCGAGCGGGCACGAGCGGAGAAGCACGCGTGACCACCATCGAACGCTGCTGCGATCGCGATCACGGCCGCGCACCCTCGTCGCTGGTGCCCGCGATTGCAACGCCTTTGACGATTCTCCTTAAAGCCGTCGTATGGATGTGGCGGCTGTTCGGCGCACCCGTGGCCGGGCCGGTCTGCCGTTATGAGCCGAGCTGCTCGGCCTACGCCCTCCAGGCGATCGACCGATTCGGGCCTCTCCACGGCGCGTGGCTCGCGCTCAGGCGTCTTGCCCGCTGTCACCCGTGGGGCGGCTCCGGCTACGACCCCGTGCCGCCGGCACCCGAGTCCCGTACCCACGCGTAGCCTCACGTTCGTTTCACCGTCGAATTTTTCCTCAAGCGGACCTGTCATGGACAATCAACGCAATCTCATTCTGGCGATCGTTGCCTCGGTCGCGATCATGTTCGGCTTCCAATATTTCTTCGGCAAGTCGCAGACCGCGCACAAGGACGTCGTCGCCACTCAGGACGCAGGACGCCCGCGGACCGAGACGCCGACGCCGCCCGCGAGCGACGTGCAGGCGGTCCCGCGCGGGCCGGTTGCATCCGTTCCGGCGCCGATTGCGCCCGCACCGGCGGTCGCGCTCGACAACGGCCCTCGCATCAAGATCGTGACGCCGCGGCTCACGGGATCGCTGGCGCTCAAGGGCGCGCGCTTCGATCAGCTCTCTCTCGCGGATTATCATGAGACCACCGATCCCAGCAGCCCGACCATCACGCTGCTGGAGCGGCCGACCGCCGACAAGGGGTACTTCGCCGAATACGGTTGGCTCGCGCAGGATGCGGGTGTCGCGGTGCCGGGCACCGATACCGTATGGCAGGCGGATTCCGACACGCTGACTCCGCAGAAGCCGGTTCACCTCACCTGGGACAACGGCCGCGGCCTCGTGTTCACCCGCACGCTGGAGGTGGATGACAACTTCCTGTTCACCATCACCGACAAGGTCGAGAACCGCGGCGGTCAGCCGGTCACGCTGTTCTCCTACGGACTGATCAACCGGACCGGCACGCCGACCCTGCCGGCCACGTACCTGGTCCATGAGGGCCTGTTGGGCGTGCTCGGCGGCACGAAGCAGGAGCTCACCTTCAAGGGCGCCCGCGGCGAACAGAAGCCCGTCGTGGAGACCTACGCCTCGAAGGACGGATGGATCGGGATCACCGACCAATACTGGCTCACCGCGTTCGCCTGGAACCAGAACCAGGATGTCACGGCGAACATGGGCCATCACATGGATGGGGCCGTTGACAAGTACCAGGTGGATTACCGCAGCCCGGCGACGGTCGTGCCCGCCGGCGGCACCGCGCAGACGAGGGCACTTCTCTTCGCCGGCGCGAAGGAGGTGAATCTCCTCGACACCTACGCGGATCAGCAACACATTCAGCGATTCGATCTGGCGATCGACTGGGGCTGGTTCCCCTTCATCACCAAGCCGATCTTCTACGCGCTCGACACGTTCAACCACTGGTTCGGAAACTTCGGGCTGGCGATCCTGGCGTTGACGCTGTGCGTGAAGATCGTGTTCTTCCCCCTCGCCAACAAGTCCTACCGCTCGATGGCCGCGCTGCGCCGGTTGCAGCCGGAGATGCAGCGGCTGCGCGAGCGCTACAAGGACGACCGCGTGAAGATGAATCAGGCGGTCATGGAGATGTATCGCAAGGAAAAGGTGAATCCGGCCGCCGGGTGCTTGCCGATCGTCATCCAGATCCCGGTGTTCTTCTCGCTGTACAGCGTCCTGTACGTCACCATCGAGATGCGCCACGCGCCGTTCTTCGGCTGGATTCACGACCTGTCGGCGCCCGACCCCACGAACGTGCTGAACCTGTTCGGGCTCGTCCCCTGGACCCCGCCCCATTTCATTCCGATGATCGGCGCCTGGGCGCTGATCATGGGCCTGACGATGTTCCTGCAGATGAAGCTGAATCCGCAGCCGGCCGATCCGATCCAGGCCAAGCTGTTCATGTTCATGCCGATCATCTTCACGGTGATCCTGGCACCGTTCCCGGCCGGGCTGGTGATCTACTGGGCGTGGAACAACACGCTCTCCATCACCCAGCAGTGGCTCATCCTGCGCCGCACGCAGCGCCCGACCACGGCCGTGGCCCGACACTGATCCGGACCGGGAGGCGATGGTGACGGAAACGGGCGCTCAAGCCGATGCGGACGCCCGTCGCCTGTTCGCGGGCGAGTGTCGGTTCATAGCCGCGGCCGCGAGCCGGGCGTCGCTGCCGCCGGCGTCGCTGCCCGAGGTGGCCTTCGCCGGCCGATCCAACGTCGGCAAGTCGTCGCTGATCAATGCGCTGGTCGGCCGCACCGGCCTCGCGCGGGTGTCGAAGACGCCCGGCGCCACAAAGACCGTCAATTTCTTCGACCTCGCCGGCCGAATCATGCTGGTCGACCTCCCCGGCTATGGCTACGCCCAGGTCGGTCGCGCCCGCGTCAAGGAATGGACACGGCTGGCCGAGGATTATTTGCGCGGCCGGGTTCTGCTGCGTCGGGTCTGCCTGCTGATCGATGCGCGCATCGGCTTCAAGGAATCCGACGAGGCGACGATGAAGCGACTCGACGATGCCGCCGTCTCCTATCAGATCGTGCTGACCAAAGCCGACGAGCCGGACGCGACGGCCCTCGCGGAAACCATCGTCGCAACGGCGACAGCGGCCGCGAAGCACGTCGCCGCCCACCCCGAGATCGTCGTCACGTCGTCGCGCGAGGGCACCGGCATCGACGCACTCCGAAGCGCGCTGGCGCCCCTGGCAGGGCCAAAGCAATCCCGTTATAGTCCGCGGCCATGAAGAGCCCGAAGAAGCCGACCGACGACAAGAAGCTCAGCGATGCGGAGTGGCTCGAGAAAGCCAAGACGCTATCCGAAGCGCTCCCTTACATGCGCCGGTATGCGGGCGAAACCTTCGTCATCAAATACGGCGGGCACGCCATGGGCGAGGAGGATCTCGCGCAGAAATTCGCCCGCGACGTCGTGCTCCTGAAGCAGGTCGGCATCAATCCCATCGTCGTCCACGGCGGCGGACCTCAGATCGGCGACATGCTGGAGCGGCTCAAGATCAAGAGCGCCTTCGTCGACGGGCTCAGGGTCACCGACCGTGCGACGGTCGAGATCGTCGAGATGGTGCTCGCCGGCTCGATCAACAAGCAGGTCGTTACCGCCATCAACGAGGCCGGCGGCATGGCGATCGGCCTCTCGGGCAAGGACGGCAACCTGCTCCAGGCGCGCAAGCTCAAGCGCGTCAAGCGCGAGACTGATTCCAATATCGAGAAGATCCTCGATCTCGGCTTCGTCGGCGAGCCGACGCGGGTCAACGCCCGCGTCCTCGACGTGTTCGAGGAATCGGACATCATCCCCGTGATCGCCCCGATCGGCGTCGGCGCCAACGGCGAAACCTACAACGTCAATGCCGATACGGCCGCGGGCGCGATCGCGCCAGCGGTGGGCGCCACGCGGCTTCTCATGCTGACCGACGTCGCCGGCGTGATGGACAAGTCGGGCAAGGTGCTGCCCGAGCTCACCGTCGCCGAAGCGCGCAAGCTGATCAAGGACGGCACCATAAAAGGCGGCATGATCCCGAAGGTCGAGACCTGCATCGAAGCGGTCGAGGCGCACGTCGATGCGGCGGTGATCATGGACGGCCGCGTGCCGCACGCGCTGCTTCTGGAAATCTTCACCGAGCACGGCGTCGGCACCCTGATCCGCGCCGAATAGACGCCGCGCTGCAAGGACGAACGAATCCCGCCTCAGCTCTTGAAGAACTCGAGCATCCAGGCCATCTCGTCGTCGCCCATCGGGTAATCGACGCCGTCGCGCGCGTTGAGGATCTCGCCGGGGGCCACGCCCGCGAAGCGGGCCTGCAGCCGGATCGCGAATCGCATCGAGAGGCCTGCCTTCCATGCGATGGCCGTGACGCCCTTGGCCGAGCGGGCGGCGCGGATGCGCGCTACCGTCGCCGCCGGAACGTCGGCGAGCAGCGCGAGCCCCTCGGCGACGCAGGCCTGATCGCCGTCCGCCAATGCCTCGGTCAGCGTCTTTTCGTCGAGCGCGCCGCGATCGCTGAGGGCGCGCGCCCGGGCGGCTCCGGTGGGACCCGCGGGCTCTCCGAACCGTTCCGCCGGGTTCGCGTCGCCAGGAGACGCGAGCCGCACCGTTACGGCTTTCTCCACCGCCGCCAGCGTCTCCACGTCGAGATCGCCGCGGGCGCGCAACATCGCCAGCAGCGAATCGGCAACGAAGCTCGCGAGCTTGGCGGCGGCGGCCGACGACAGGGTGGGGCGCCGGACCAGCGGCGGCTGCCAATCGAGGACGTCGCGCGACCGCTCGATGAGCCGGTCCAGCGTCTCCTCGCGAATCTGCGCCGACGGGTTGTCGAGCAACGCCATCACCGCCTCGCGATCCTCGGCGGCGACGATGGCGTCGGCAATGCGCGTGGACACCGCTCCGCGCCGGGCGATGGCCGCGAGCGCACCCGGTATCGGCGCGTCGGCGATGACGGCGATGAGATCGTCCTCGGCAAGGAGCGGCGAGAATTCGAGCACCGGCGCCGCGACCTCGAGCGCCCGGTCGCGAGCGAGCCAGCCGATCACGTTGGCGGGCGCATTGGCGATGTCCTTCAGCGCCTCGGCGAGAATCGCGCGCACCCGCCGCGCCTCGTCGCGGGCGAGCGTCTCCAGCGTCTCGATCAGCACCAGCCGCACCGATTCGCGCTCGTCGGCCGAAAGATCGGGGAACAGACGGCCGAGCTTTTCGGCCAACGCCGCGCGGACGCCGATCTCGGAGTCGCGCGCCAGGAGAGCGCCGGCATGAACGGGCGCTGCGGGATTGGCAGCGATCGCCCGGCGCACGTCTGCCGAGTTGTCGCCCGCGAGGTAATAGAGAATCTCCGGCCGCACGTCCGGGCGCGCGGCAAGCGTCGCCCGTACCCGCGGATCGCCGTGACGCGCCTGGTCGCGCGCATCTTCATAGGCCAGCGGTTGGGGCGCGCGGCGCAGGAGGCGGCCGAGCATCGCCCTCACCGATCCGGCTCCGCCCGCACGACCCGGCCCTTGCCGGCCGCTTTGGCGGAATAGAGCGCGGCATCGGCCCAGCGCATGAGATCGCTCAACGACGCGGTGCTGCCGGTTTCCATTGCGGCGATTCCCGCCGACATGCCGAGCGGCGAACCGGCCGCTTGCGCTGTCGGGACCAGGGCGGCCGCGCCTTTCGCCAGTGCCGCGGCGCGCGCTTCGGCGACGTTTCCATCGACCCCCTCGAGCCACAGCGCGAACTCATCGCCGCCGAGCCGGGCGGCGAGATCGAGGCCGCGTACCGCAGCGATCAGGTGCCGGGCGACGGCGACCAGGGCGTCGTCTCCCGCCGGATGACCGAATCGATCGTTGATCGGCTTGAAGTTGTCGAGATCGATCAGCACCAGGGCGCCCCGTCCCTGGCCGTTTCGGATGCGCGCCAGGCGCCGCCCGGTTTCCCCCATGAAGGCGCGGCGATTGGCGAGCCCGGTCAGCGGATCGGTGCGCGCAAGGCTTGCAAGCTCGCGGTGGGCATCGACCTGGGCCAAAAGAAGTCCGACGTGACTGCCGAGCGCGGCGACCAGGCTGCGGTCGTCGGCATCGAACGGCCGCTCCGCGGACGACCGCCACAGCACCAGCGTCCCGAGCGTGCGACCGCCATGGCGCGCCGGCGCGAGCAACGCCCGCCCGCCGTCGATGTCGGTTTCGGTCGGTGCGCCGATCGCAACCGATGCAACGGCATCGCAGGCTGGGCCAGGCCCCGCGCTGGCGGTCGCGGCCGCTCCGGTACCGGCAAAGATTCGACACGCGGTTCCGGTCGCGGCCGCGATTGCGGCGGCCACCGCCTCGATCGCGCGCGCGGGCTCCACCTCCGTCTCCGCGGCGCGCAGGATGCGCAACAGCAGCCGCTCGCGCAGATCCGACCGCGCCAGCGCCTGAGCCTGGATGTGGACCTGAGTCACATCGCGCGCGACGCCGCGCGCCCCGGCGAACGAGGCACCCCCGCGGACCATCGGCGCGGCAGTGACGAGAAGAAGCGCCGGAGCGCCCGATTTCGCGCGCACCCAGACTTCCGCCTCGACCACGGCATGACGCGGCGCGAATGCCTGCGCAACGTCCGTTTCCCCGGACGGATCGAGGCTGAGCGCGGAAATCGGTCGGCCGACGAGGTCATCAGCGCCGTAGCCCAGCGCTCCTTTAGGCGAGACGAAGACGAAGCGCCCACCGGCGTCGGTTTCGAAGGCAAAATCGCTGGAAAGATCGACCAGATCCTTGTAGCGGCCCCGGGATTCCACGAGAGCCGCGCGCAGGGATTGCTCGAGCGCCTCGGGCGCAGTCCGAATGGCGCCGGAACGCGTCCGCCCGGCAAGCCGATCCTGCGACACCTCAGGCACCGCGGCCCGGTCTCAGGAACGTGCTGGTCTTGCGCACGACCGCACGACGTTCGACGGAGCGGTTTTCCGGCTTCACCGCGGTGCTGGCGATTTCCTGGAGTGGCCGCGGGCGGGAGAAATCGCGGATGTCCTCGCTCGGCCGGCCGAACAGGTAGCCCTGGCCATAGGCGACGCCGCACGCCCGCAGGAACGCGAGCGCGTTGGTGCTTTCCACCATCTCCGCAACGGTGGCGATGCCGAGGTCGTTGCACAGCCCCGCCATGGCCTTCAGGAACGACTGGCCCTTGCCGGTCTTGAGCGCGTCGCGGACATAGACACCGTCGATCTTCACTACGTCGACTTCGAGCGCCCGCAGATAATGGAATGCCGATGCGCCGGCTCCGAAATCGTCGAGGCAGACCTTATGGCCGGCATCGCGCAGACCGCGCACGACGTGGGACACGGCTTCGAGGTCCTGGATCCGAGCCGATTCGGTGATTTCGAACAGGAGATTGCCCCGGAGCGACGGATATCTCCGAAGCAGCCGGTGCAGCGCCTCGACGAACGCGGGCGAACCGATCGAGCGACCGGACAGGTTGACGGCGACGTGATGATCGTGCCCCGCCGCGCATTCGCCCTCGAGCCACGTCAACACCTTCGCGCACATGGCGAGATCGAAGTCGCAGATCAATCCCGTCCGTTCGGCGAACGTAATGACCTGATAGGTCGTGTCGTCCGCCTGACCGAAGGTATGAAAGCGCGCCAGCACCTCGAAATGACGGGTCTGCCGGCTGGCGAGATCGACCACCGGTTGAAAGGCCATGTTGAAATCCGCTTCCCGCACGCGGTTGCGGAATTGCTGCACCCGGTCGACGGTGTCGCCGATCAGGCCCGAAAGGCTTGCCGACAGACTTTTCACCGAGAGCCCGCCGTCGCGATTCGCGGCGTAGCGGTCGAACACATAGAGGCACGCTTTGGTGGCCTCCTCGCGATTCATGCCTTGGCGATCAAGATCGAGCGTCGACGTCGATGGGCTGACGCCCTCGCCGTCCGGGTCGAGCGCCTGCGCCAGCGCCCGGATGCGCTCGGCCAAGGCCTTGGTGTCGAACAGCGTCGCATGAATGAAGCCGAAGCTTTCCGCGTCGATCTGACCGGCGCTGTCGCCGCCGAGCGACGCGGATCGCACCAAGACCGCGACTTCGGACATCAGCCGCGCCCGGGTTTCCTTCTCCAGGCGATCTTCGAGCTGCACCAGGCCATCGAGGCGCATCAAGGTCAGCTTGTGCATCTCGGCGGCCGGGCCCAGCTGGACGAGGCGCGCACCGGCGGCGGCGGCGAACGTCTGGCCGTCGGGAAGCCCGCTCGACGTCACCGCAAGCGATTTCGATGGGCGCGTCGCCTGCGGATCGACACCGGGCATCTGCAGAGAAAGATAATAGCGGTCGCCCATGTCGGGATTCTGGTAGCCGACCAGTGCCAACGGCGGCGTTTCGCCGCGCGGCCCTTCGAGCCGGAGGCTGACGTTTCGGATACGCTCGCCGCCAATGGACGAGCGCAGCGCCTCGCCGACCCAGTCGCGGTCGACGGCAACGACGAGATCGAGAAATGGGCGCCCGACCAGGTTGTCCGGCGGGGATCCCAACAGCGCCGCTGTCGCGCCCGCGGCGAAGACGACGTTCAGGCTTCGATCGAGCTCGACGAGGATATCGGAGGCGCAGAACGCCAGCGCCACGAAGCGATCGCGCTCGGCGCGAAGCGCATCGTCCGCTTGAGAACTTCCATGGTATGCCAGCTCACGCTGCATGACGCCCCAACTACCTGCCAAGTCGGACCGAGAGCGGTCCGCAACATCCGGTGCCGCACGTCCTGCGCGGCCGTTTTTCCGGAGTGGTCCTTTGGACCTACGAAGGTACGTGCCGGTGCTTAAGAAAATGTTACGTTCACCGTTCTTTAAAGAGCCGGCCATGCCAAAAAACAAAACGAAATCAGGATTTAATCCACAGGCGGCGTTCGCCTGCATCGACACCTGGGTGTTCGATCTCGACAACACCCTCTATCCGGTCGAGTGCCGGCTGTTCGAGCAGGTCGACCGCCGCATGGAAGCGTTCATCGCCGAACGGTTGTCCCTCGCCCCCGAGGCCGCGCGACGGTTGCAGAAGGATTACTGGAAGCGCTACGGCACGACGTTACGCGGGCTGATGCTGCACCACGACATCGCGCCCGCGGTCTATCTCGAGTTCGTTCATCAGATCGACCTGTCGATCCTGCCGGACGATCCGGCCCTCAAGGCGGCGATCGCATCCCTGCCCGGCCGCAAGGTGATCTTCACCAACGGCCCCGCCCACCATGCCGCGGCGGTGCTCGACCGCCTCGGCATCGCCGGACATTTCGAGACGATCTTCGACATCGCCTCGTTCGACTACATCCCGAAGCCGGAGCAGGCCGCGTACCGGCATATGCTGGCGGCGCTCGGCGCCGACCCCGCGCGCTGCGTGCTGTTCGAGGATACCGTCGAGAACCTGGTGCCGGCAGCGGCGCTCGGCATGACCACCGTGCTGGTGGCGCCCAAAGGCTGCGTGGTGAAGGTCCGGACGCAGTCCGGCGATCACGTCCACCATGTCATCGACGATCTTGCGGGGTTCCTGAACCGCATCGTGTCGAATGGCGAAAAAGCGCCCGAAACGCCGACCGGCGGCCGCGGTTGACAGGCGCCGAGCGCTCTTTCATTTTGCGGGTCTCCCCGCCGCGTCGCGGCCGCTGACGCGCTTCTCCCGACAACCCTCAAGATCGGATTTCGACCTCCTCATGGACACCAACGCCCTGCAAACCGTCATCGAAAAAGCCTGGGACAACCGCGACGGCGTCTCGCCCGCCACCAAGGGCGACGTCCGCGATGCCATCGAGGCGACCCTGGAAGCGCTCGATTCGGGCATCGTGCGCGTCGCCGAGAAAAAGGCGAACGGCTGGCAGGTCAACCAATGGGCCAAGAAAGCGGTGCTGCTCTCGTTTCGCCTCCACGACATGGTGCCGATCCCGGGCGGTCCGACCGACCCGACGCGCGGGCCGTCGCCGTGGTTCGACAAGGTGCCGTCGAAATTCTCCGGCTGGGACGACGCCCGTTTCCGCAAGGCCGGCTTTCGCGCCGTCCCCGGCGCTGTCGTCCGCCGCGGCGCTTTCATCGCGCCGGGGGCCGTTCTGATGCCGAGCTTCGTCAATCTCGGTGCCTACGTCGATTCGGGCACCATGGTGGACACTTGGGCAACGGTCGGCAGTTGCGCCCAGATCGGCAAGAACTGCCATTTGTCGGGCGGCGTCGGCATTGGCGGCGTGCTGGAGCCGATCCAGGCGGGTCCGGTCATCATCGAGGACAATTGCTTCGTCGGCGCCCGCAGCGAGGTCGCCGAGGGCGTCGTCGTCGAAACCGGATCGGTGCTCTCTATGGGCGTGTTCCTCGGTGCCTCAACCCGCATCGTCGATCGCGCGACCGGAGAGACGTTCGTCGGCCGCGTGCCGGCCTACTCCGTGGTCGTGCCGGGCACGATGCCGGGCAAGCCTTTCCCCGACGGTACGCCGGGTCCTTCGCTTTACTGCG
>Ga0070714_100000417_pt1 | contig 31156 bp, 27 predicted proteins | sample LARL83metaG_FD_65450 | JGI IMG/M metagenome (GOLD analysis project Ga0070714, IMG submission 65450) | Corn, switchgrass and miscanthus rhizosphere microbial communities from Kellogg Biological Station, Michigan, USA - LAR L8-3 metaG | ecosystem: Host-associated > Plants > Roots > Rhizosphere ... | reverse complement strand
TGACTTTCTCGCATCGCCTAATAACGGTGGCGCCTACAAGGTTTGGGTTACCCCGGTCACCAGCTTCATTGGAGATCCGACCAAGGTTGATTACACCTGCGGCACCGGCTGCTTCCACGGGTTCATACCATCCGCGACCAAGACCGACAATTTCAAGGTCAAGACCGCGCCAGCTACTTTTTGCCTGACGGTCCAGAAGGTGGATGCTAGCGGCTTGCCGGTCGCCGGTTGGCAATTTTCGGTGACTGATTCGCTCGGAGTCGTCAACGGCGGCAATTACACCGACCAAAACGGAACCCTCGCGTTGTGCGGTTTAGTTGCCGGAGCTTATACCGTCTCAGAGAACCTCGTTTCCCCGGTCACAATCACAGGCCTCACCGTGAATGGTCTTCCTGCTCCGGTGACTCCCATCTATTCGTTTGTTTGGGACGGCAGTAAACCTAACCCATTCATCATCGTGTTCCAAAACTGCTTTGTCGCTGGGGGCTGCCAGCCTTCTTAGAGGCCACAAGCTACGTGGGGCGGGCACAACACCTGCCCCAGTACCATGTGTACCGGTTCTTGCCACGAGCTCCTGAAAAGGTGTTCTATTAGGACATACGGCTAGTCACGTCGCGCTCCTCCTGCTTGTAGCTGTCGCTCAGCTGCGCAGCCAAACCTGCCAGCCGGGCGAGTTGCGCGTCTTTGTCAAAGACTCTCAAGAGGCGGCCATCTTCGACGCGCAGGTGCGAATCGGTCCGGCTTCCGCGGAATTGGCCGCGCGTTCGACCGAGACCGGCGGAATCGCCGATTTCCAGAAGATCCCGTGCGGCTCCTGGGCGGTGCGAGTATCCAAGCCCGGATTCGAGGATCGCGAAAGCACGGTACAGATCAACAGCGGCGGTAACGTTGAGCTCAACATAGTGCTCGAGCCCACGATCCTGCGCACTACAACGGAGGTCACCGACGTCGCGCCTCCAGTCGCGCAGGCTTCTTCCCAGACCACCGAGCTGCGCCCCAGTGAGCTGAAGTCTCTCCCGATGAATCCCGTAACCGTCACCGACACGCTTCCTTTAGTGCCGAGCGTTGTGCGTTCACCTCAGGGCGAACTGAAGATCAACGGGAGCGGCGAGCAGCGCAGTACCTTGGTTGTTAATCAGAGCGATGTCACCGATCCGGCCACCGGTAAATTCGGACAGACCGTGCCTGTGGATGCCATCGAGGAGGTGAATGTTCTAATCACGCCCTTCTTAGCGCAGTATGGCCGGTTTACGCAAAGCGTGGTTGCGGTGGATACTCGACGGGGCGGCGATAAGTGGCACGCCGGTCTAAACGATCCATTCCCCGACTTCCGCATCCGCAGCTATCACATGCGCGGGATTCGCAATGAGACTCCGCGAGGCGTTTTGAGCGGCCCTCTGCTTCGGGACCGTCTCTATTTCATAACAGCGCTCACGTATTCACTCGACAAGGTGCAAAGCCGCACGCTCGGCTTTCCCTATAACGAATCGAAACAGGAGTCCGTAAACTCCTTCACGCAGTTCGACTACATTCTTTCGACCCGGCAGATTCTTAGCGCCAGCGTCCACATCAGCCCGCAGCACACCAATTTCGTCAACCCCGACTACTTTAATCCGCAGCCGGTGACGCCGAGCTACGCTCAACGCAATTACATCGGCAGGCTCGGCCACAATTACGGACTCTTCGGCGGCACATTAGACAGTTCCTTTTCCTACCAGCGCTTCGGTGCAGATGTGGGCGCGCAAGGCGATCTGGAGATGATTCTCACTCCCGAAGGAAACACCGGAAATTACTTCGGACGGCAGACCCGCGATGCGCGGCGCAGGGAGTGGCTCGAGATCTGGTCGCCCGCGCCCGTCAGCCTGACCGGTACACATCTGCTAAAGATCGGTACGTCGCTTACCTGGTCGAGCGACCTTGGACAGTTCACCTACCGATCGGTCGAAATCCAAGATTCCTCGGACCGGCTGTTGCAGCGGATCGACTTTGTCAACGGACTCCCCTACAATCGCCACGATCTCGAATTCACCGCTTATGGGCAGGACCATTGGGCGCTGAACTCCAAGTTCGCTCTCGATTACGGCTTGCGGCTAGAGCACCAGAGACTGGCATCCAGCTTTCGCCTCGCTCCACGTGTCGGCATCGCCTGGACGCCCTTTCCGGGAGAGCGCACCGTGTTCCGCGCCGGATACGGGGAGTTTTATGACCACATCCCGTTGGATGTTTACACCTTCAGCCGCTACCCGGAGCGAACTATCACCGATTATGCGCCTGACGGAAGTGTTCTCGACTCAATCGAATACGTCAACGTCATCGGAAGTATCACAGGCCCGCGTACGTTTCTGGTGAATGGGAAGCGAGTGGCCGGAGCCTTCACTCCGCGCGGCGCCACGCGAAATTTCCAGATCGAACATAGCTTCTCGCGCTTGCTGCGGGTCCGCGCCCTCTTCACCGATAACCGTTCCGTCGGACTCATCACCGTGGAATCGGATCTTCTTGGCGACGTTCATGAAGTAGTATTGAACGGTAACGGAAGCTCGCACTATAGGCAGGCCGAAGTCACAGCCAAACTCGCCTGGAGTGACGGCCAGCAGCTTGTTTTTTCTTATGCCCGCAGCCGCGCGCGTGGATCACTCAATGTTTTCGATGTATACCTCGGAAATTTCCCAATTCCGCTAATACATCCGGATACCTATTCCAATCTTCCCGGCGATTTGCCGAACCGCTTTCTGGCTTGGGGTCGCGTCGAGACTCACTTCTGGGGTGTATCCGTGCTGCCCATCATCGAATACCGCAACGGATTTCCCTATGCAGCGTTCGACGCTCCGCACAATTACGTTGGTGTGCCCTACGGCGACCGGAGTCGCTTCCCCGAATTCTTCTCCGCCGACGCACGCTTCTCCAAGGACTTCAAGGTCAACTCCAAATACTCGCTGCGCTTGTCGCTGACCGGCTTCAACCTCACCAACCACTTCAATGCCCTGGCGGTGCATGACAATATCGCGGATGCGCAGTACGGCGTCTTCTTCGGCAATTGGCATCGCCGCTATCGCTTCGATTTCGAAGTCCTCTTCTAGATTCCGCCCCGCCGGACAGCTCTGCCGTTTCATCGCGCCGCATAAGGATTAAGCACACGAACTTCCAGCCGCTTGAAAACACGTTCGTTCCGCGTTGCTATTACCAGATCATGCACCCGAGCCGTAGCCGCGATCATCGCGTCTTCCATCAGTCCGTCCGGTTTCCCCTCCATCAACCGTCCCCATTCACGAAAACACTTCGTGTCCATCGGAAGCACTTGGCCTGACTCCGCCAATTGATCCACCCAGGCCTCGATCTCCTCAGCTTTGGATGAATCATGATGCCGGATCCGCTCCACGCCGGCTTGTAGTTCGCCCATCGTCACTACGGAGAGGTACAGCTGTTCTTCTCGAAATTCACTAAGCCACGTGACCACCCCGCCGTGCGGCTTGGTCTTTCGCAGCTCAGAGATCACGTTGGTATCTAGCAAATATCCGGTCATTTCATTTCGACCGTAGGCCGGCGCCGTAAGGCGCGCCTTTCTGGAACAACGTTGTCACACCGAGGGCCTCGAGACATCATCACGGGAGCGCTCACGCCTGGTCGCCGTGATAGCCGCGTCAAGTCGTTCCGCGATCGGCGGGAATGCTGGTGTGGGACCGTTCCATCGCAGTTCGTCCACGTCGTCAAAAAGCGGGATGTCGGTCCGCAGCGTAGCCAGTGTGCGGAATAGTAGCGCCTGTTCGCGCTCGGTCGCGAGAGTATTCGCCAGAGCACTGGCGCTGGCGGCGTTCACGTGCCACTCGCGCCAGTCTGCCGGGATCGATTCGATATGACCGAACTTGGCCAGAACAGCCGCCGTCGATTTCGCGCCCCAGCCTGCCAGGCCCGGATAGCCGTCGGCTGAATCGCCCACCAGCGCCAGGTAGTCGGGAATCGAGGCCGGTGGTACGCCGAACTTGTGGATCACGCCTGCTTCGTCGAGTGTGACGCGCGTCCGTCGATTCAGCTGAACGATGCGCTGGCCGCGCACGCATTGGGCCAGGTCCTTGTCCGGCGTGCAGATGATCACGCGATCCACCCGCTCATCTCGAGCAGCCGCCTCGGCCGCGGCGGCCAGTGCATCGTCTGCCTCAAACTCCACCATCGGCCACACCACCACACCGGCAGCCGACAGAGTTTCTTCAAGTAAGGGGAATTGCGCCCACAGATCCGGTTCGATACCTTCGCCCGTTTTGTAGCCGGCCCATAGTCCATTGCGGAACGACTCGATCACCTGGTCGGTGGCAACGGCGATATGCGTAGCGCCACCCTTGATCATGCCCAGAACCGACCCAAGCACTCCTCGCACCGCGCCGACCTCGTTACCTTCCCGATCGCGCGCCGACGGCACCGCGTAGTAGTGCCGGAACAATTCGTATGTGCCGTCGACCAGATAGACGTCCAGAGCGCGCCTCCAGGACAACCTTATATGACCGGAGGCGTTCCAATCAAGCGCTAGCGTGGTCAGCTTCGAACCCCTCGCACTCGCCGGCTGACAAGCCAGCGCTTGTTTCTATCGGATGAGCCAGTCTCTGGGTTTCCTGCCATCCTCCTAATTGGCGACTCGCGTCGGCATCACCGGCGCAGGCATCGCCGGTCGAGAGATTGTCACTTGCCGTGGCATTCCGGGGACGATCATCGGAACCTGTTTCCGATACTCGGCGTACTCCGGATGTGCCGCAATCAAGTCGCGCTCTTCAAACCGGATCGCGACGAAAATGTAGACTGTCGTCACCATTGCGAAGAACAGGTGAGTGACCGTCATAGTTGGCGTAATCCAAAAGACGCACAGCCAGCCAATATAAAGCGGATGGCGCACGATGCGATAGAGAAATGGCGTGCCAAATTTCAAACCGGTTTGGGGTTTCCCAAATAGATGGCGCCAGACTTGCCTCAGGCCGAACAGATCAAAGTGGTTGATGACGAATGTAGCCAATAGCACGAGCGCCCAGCCAAAGGCGTAGCCGCCGTAGAGCAATGCGATTCCAACCGTATTTTGGATTTCCCATACGCTCCCTCCGAGCGGTCGCCACTGCCAAAACAGGAACATCAGCGTCAGGTTAGTCGCCAGCAGGTAGGTACTACGCTCGATCGTGGCGGGGATCACCCTCGTAATCAGGCGCTTAAATCCAGGGCGAGCCATAATGCTGTGTTGCAGCGCAAAAAGCAACAATAGTCCCAGGTCTATCCACAAGGCTGTTGACCAGGCGCCCGCGGCCGGGGAATCCATGGACTTCGGCACTCCGAAGTTGCCGACGAACCCGGCTAAGTACAAAAACATCACTAGGGAAACTGCGTAGTTGCCCGCTCCATAGAGAAAAGTGAAGATGCGATTCATGTTGTGTTGCTCCTTTGTGTGGCCTTACCGGTCACGCGTTTTGCTAGAGATCCGCTTCAGGTCTACAATTGTGCAGTGCTTCTAGTAGAAAGGCCTTACCCGATCGTCGCCATGGTTTGCTCAAACGGCTTGCCGAAGTTAATCCCTTTGCAGAGCGGCCGGGAACCTTTGCAGGCCGTCCATTTTCAAGCAGCCCAGAGGATCCAATGGACGCAATCTCCGAGATCTTGAGCGGAGTGAAACTGAACGGAGCCGTGTTCTTCTGCGCGGAATTCTCCGCTCCCTGGGGGTTTTCGACGCCCGCGTCCCCCAAGTACCTCGCCGAACTCGCGCCGGCGTCCGCGCACTTGGTCCTTTATCATCTCCTCATCGAAGGTGAAGCATTCGTTGAGTCGGAGGGACAGTCCATCGAGTTAAAGCCCGGCGACGTGGTGATCTTCCCGCATGGCGCCCCGCACCACATGAGTAGTGGCAGAGGGATATCGGCGCCTTTCCCTTCTTACGGGATTAATTCCAAGATCAAGGCGCGCGACCTGAGTCCTTTACACGCTGGCGGCGGCGGTGACACTTCACGATTCGTGTGCGGTTACATGACTTGCGACCCCTACCTGAGCCGCCCGATACTGAACGGACTGCCGGCCGTCTTTAAGGTCACTATCCGCACGGATCGCGCCGGGCACTGGCTTGAGAATTCCATATTGCACCTGGTGGAAGAAGCGGCGTCAGGACGGGTCGGTAGCGAGGCCATGCTTGCCAAACTCTCGGAGGCATTGTTCGTCGACACTTTGCGGCGCTACATTGCCGGCTTGCCCGAACATCACATGGGGTGGCTCGCCGGAGCGCGCGATCTCGTGGTAGGTAAGAGCTTGGGATTGCTGCATAGCCGTGTTGCCCACCCCTGGACGATCGCTGATCTCGCCGAGGAGGTGGGCATTTCGCGCTCCGCTCTGGTAGAGCGCTTTACCAAATACCTCTCCGAGCCTCCCATGACTTATTTGACCCGCTGGCGGCTTCAATTGGCCGCCCGTTCACTCGAATGGACATCGCGGGGCGTGGCCGAAATTGCCGCCGACGTCGGATACGAATCGGAGGCAGCCTTTAATCGAGCATTCAAGCGTGAGTTTGGGCAACCTCCAGGCCGATACCGCAGCGAGCATAAGATGTCGGCAAGGATGGCCGCTTTCTGATCTCCAGATAGAGCACTATTCATGAAATTACGATCCCCATGCGCTGAGTCATCTGGAGACGGTGAGCAATGGCTGGTTGCTCGCAGCGCCGCCAATCGCAACCTGCATGGGGTAGTCGCCTGGCCCAAGGTTCGGCATCACGAAGTTGATTTGCATCAGGCCGGCGTATCCCGGTGTCATGCCGGCAAATTGAACCGAAACGCTCGAGCCTCCTACGGTTACCGCGGTTGTGAGCTTTTCCCGCGATAATGGCGACGACGACGCGGCTGCCCCGGTGGCGATTGGATTGTCGAGCGGCCCCGAACCGATCAGATATGCGACCAGCACATCACCCGGTTGAGCGCCCTTGCCCGACGCATTGACGCTGCCATCGGGATTTACCGCGATGGCGCGATTGTTCGAACTACCGTAAGTCAGGATGAAAGGCGCGGCCTGCCGCACCGTAACCGGTGCGGCGCCGCTGGCTGCAGTGTTGTTGATCACCACCACCGAGGACGTTCCCACCGCCGTCTCATAGGGCATTTGGAAAATGATCTGTGACGGGCTAACGTAAATCAGAGGCGCCGCCGTGCCTTTCACCAGCACCTGCACGCCACCCAGTGAAGCAGGCAATGAACCAGCCGGGGCGCTCACTGCGGCCGTCGCCAGATTCGTTCCATAAATATCCACGATTGATCCGGGCGACACGGTCGCTTGCGAGCCGGCGTGAATCACGATGCCGCCGGCGCTGATCTGGGGCGTCAGGGGCGCAGTCCATTCGAGCCGCATGACACTGTAGGGCGGAATCGTCACTGCTCCTGGGTTGGTAACCGTCTGAGTCTGAATCTGGACGTTGTCGGGCACCACGCCGACGTTGACCAGGCCGGGATCGGTTCCCGTCACGAATGTCATTTGCATCGCGTTGGTCAGCACGGCCCCATCCTGCACGATTTGCGCCACTGCAGTGGAAGCGCTCTTATTTGTCAGCACAACATAACGCTTGCTGTTTCCACCTTCGTAGGCTTGCGCGTAAACCGCCGGGATGCTTCCGCCCTTGATGGGCGCAGTGGGACCGCCGGTCGTAGTGGTTGCGTAAACCCCGATGGAGTTATGGAGGGCTCCATTCGCAACGGCCTCTCCAGCAGCCTGGGCGCTGAGGAAGAAACCGAAATTCAGGCCTGTAGTGTTCGTCGTTGCACCGCTATTGTAGGCGGCCTGTACGACATTCAAGTAGTCCTTCGACTGGTCAATGCCGGCGTTGCTCAGCATTTGGAATGAAGCGACATATTTAACCTGAGGAAGCGTGGACATGCGCAATGCAAACTCGGCAGAATAAATTCCACCATAGAGCTTGCCAAGAAGCACTCCACCCTGTCCCCCGGAAGGACTAACTTCGGAGATCACATATGTCACGCCGGAGTTATTCCTTGGCATCAGATAATCCGTCACATAGCTGGTGGTATTGGAAAATAGATTTCCATTCGCCGCGGCCATCAAATCATCGAAGGTCGTGAGGTTTCCTGGAAAGACATACTCATGATAGGTCACCGCATCCCAGTATTTCGGACTGAAGTTGGCCAGGGCGTTGTCCCAGGCTTTATCTGGATTGCCGGCTTCGCTAAAATACAGCGTCACCACGGCATTGGGATCCGCGGCCTTGATGGCGTCCCGGTAAGGCTTCATCTTGTTGGCGTAATCGGTCGCGTCCGTGAAGAATGCGCCTGGCTCACCGGCGGTCTTTAACCATGTATAAGGTTCGTTGGCCAGTTCCCACGCTACAACCGGGATATGGTTCGTCAGTGCATATTGGGCGAAGGCTCCGGCGGACTGCGGGGTGTCCGTGTAGGCGTTGACGCTGACAATTATTTTCGCGCCACCGACGTTGGCGGCCAGCGCCGCGAAGTCGCTGAACGACGAACCTCCTTTACCGGCGACGATGGGTTGAGCCGCTAAATTGATATCGTGTGTGTATGCTTTCGCTGCCAGAAGATCGATCCACGCCGGGACGATTTCCCCTGACACCCAATTGAAAGCCTCGCCTTCAGTACCGGCAGGAAACCGCAGCCACCCCGGCGAAAGGGTTGTCAGAATATTTTGCAAGTTGGTGTCGTAATACTCCACGGCATTCTTCAAAGTGCTATTGAATCCATTGAAGCCCGGATTGAGTGACGTATTGGCGGCGGTCTTGAAATTCACGACGACGATGCCCGGGGAAGCTTGGGCCCGCGCTCTAGGTACGCACAGGGTATCCAGGGACAGCACCAAGGCGAAGGGAATTGTAAAGTACTTGGACCAGTTACGGATCACTTTGCCGCAGTTCATGATGGCTTATCGCCTGTCTGCAAAGACACGTGGTTTCAATAAGTTTATCGCAGCCAACTGGGACAACTCGGCGAATAGGCCATCAGCCGCACAGAATCCTGTCAGTTTGGGACTCGCGATCAGGCGAGCGGGCGTATTGAAATGGTATTTTTCTTTTGTGGATGAAGCGCAGCGGCTATGCGGAGTGGTTCTCGAAACGCTCGACCAAGAGCAGGATGCAAAGGGCTTCGCCCGCCACGCTTATCGAAGCCGGACTCAGTTTTACAGGCTGTTCCGGGCAATGACCGAGGAGACGCCGGTTGCCATGCGCCGTAGACTGTTGCTGGAAAGAGCGGCGTGGCAGTTGTCTCGTACCGAACTCTCGGTCACAGAAATTAGTCTGAATGCAAATTACGGATCGCTCGAAGCGTTCACGAGGGCGTTTCGAAAGGCGTTCCGCGTTTCACCGAGCCTATATCGTCGCATGGGGGCGACGTATACTCACCTGCACGCGACGAACGGAATTCACCACCATTCTTGTAATGACACGAAAGGAGCTGGTCAATCCATGGACCTGTTTGATATTTTCTCCGGCCAGGAGTCCTGGCACACCCGACGTCTTCTGGAGCTAGCGAAGACCCTCAACGATGAACAGCTTGACAGCCCATTGAAAAACCAGATGAAGGTCTTTCCATGGGATAGCCCGGATCAGAGTCTGCGCCAGATTCTGGACCGGATCGTGCAAACCAAGGAGGTCTGGGCTGCGGCGCTTACAGGCGGCAGCATGCCCCCCATGGACAAGGCTCCGTCGACGGACCGGACTCCTTCCGCCATGCTTGCACGTCTCGAAGGAGCGGACGCTAAGTTCCATAGCGTGCTTACAGACGTGCGCAATCGACGTGCTTGGGACGACATGTTTGTCGATGCGCTGTGCGAGCCGCCGGAGACCTTTTCGTTTGGCGGCATGTTCGCTCACGTGATTACGTTCAATGGCCACAGGCGGATGCTCGCGATGGACGAGCTGAGACGGCTGGGGGTGAAGGTGGAAGGTTTTGGCTGTCCCTCCGAGTACCTCGCGAGCCTGGTCAGCGCTTGAGACTAGGGGCTCTGCCCGCTCCGCGCCGTTTTGGCCCAGAACCAAGTCCGCTCCGGCTCATAACGTCGAATCCGGCCACTGCCGCATAGCCTACAGTGGCCGGAATCGCTGGATGGAGCCAGCAGCCATCAACAACGTTTGTGTCAACAGGGCTGGCAGAATCCTAATTGCATCGACCAGGCTTTTCGCCGGGCCCGCCTTCCAGGCATGGGATCGCGCTCAAGAACGTGTATATAGCTGTGATCTGACGGTCCGTCATGTTCTGAAACGCCGGCCAAGGCATGACCTGGAGCTTGGTACCGTCGAAGGGCGGAACTCCAGGTGGGTTGAACGGAGGAATACCAAGTAGGCAGTTGGTGGTTATCGGGGGATTTGCACTGAGGCTGCAATTCGGGTGGGCTTTATCCAGGTCAACTCCTGTTCTGAGGATTTGCATAAACTGCGCGAGCGTATGGTCGCCTTCCGGTAACCCGGATTTGCCCGGGGTTAGATTGCGAGAGATAATGTGCACCGAACCACCTGGACTTGGAAATGCTCCAAAATCAGAGCCGCCGCCCAAGTAGGCTGCCGGATTGATCTTCGTGATGCCCTGAAATGGGCCGTTGGGCGGCATCAGCAGGTAAGGATTCCCTGGGGCAGTGTACTGAACGGAAGGGTCCGAAGTGTGACAACCGTTGCAATCGCCGCCTACATTGACCATAAAGCTCCCCAGTCCGACCATGTCCGGGTCTTTGCCGACCATGTTCAACTGAATCCCGCTCGATATGGCAACCGCGAGACCAGTCTGAATCATTTGTTTTTCGTCTTGGGAGCCATTGTTGTCGTTAGCCGCGATCCCCCGCGAAGGGGCAACCGAAATCCCCAGGGCCAGGACGGCGACGAAGGCCGTCCCAGCTGTTAGTGTCTTCATTAATTTGCTTTTGAGCATGATGCACCCCTCTTAAGGTGCGGGTTGATTATACACCCAACGGAAGCCTGGGTTCGTTTTTTCGAATTGCCCAATCCCTTATGGCAGAATCTCATGCAGCCGCTCATCGAACGGACTCCCTAGCATCGGCTGCAGTTTCTCCCGGAAGCGCTTGCTGTGCTCGGACGCCGAGTGCGCCTCAAACGCCTGACGCGTCTGCCAGACTTCGACGACCGTGTAATGGTTGGCGCGCGAGTCCTGTTGCAGAACCTCGAAGCGCACCACGCCGGGGTCCTTCTTGCTCTCCGCCGCAAACTCCCGCAGCGCCTTCGTAGCATCGGCCGTGAAGTTGGGCGTGACATCTACATGCGTCACTACATACACGCTCTTACCACCCTGGGCCGCGGCGTTCTGAACCAACGCCGAACCCCCCACCACTACCGTAATTAGAGCAAGCGCTCGCAAAGTTCTCATTCCCGGAGTATACGGCAACTCGCAGTCCCTCTTCTTTCTCGCTGGGATGTACAATAAAACACAGGCTGATCCTCATCATTTTCCAACGGCCCGTCGATTGCTATTTGAGAGGCGACGTGTGAAACCCACCGACGTTCAGAATCCCGACTATTTTCATAAAGTCGTTGATTGCCAATGGGCTTGTCCCGCCCACACAAATGTTCCCGAATACATCCGGCTCATCGCGCAAGGCCGCTATACCGATGCGTACATGCTCAACCGGGAGTCGAATGTATTCCCGGCTATACTCGGCCGCACTTGCGATCGCCCGTGTGAGCCCGCTTGCCGTCGCGGCCGCCTGGACGGAAAACCGGTCGCTATCTGCCGACTGAAGCGCGTCGCCGCCGACCTGCGGGGTGAAATCGCGCACCTGCTGCCGAAAATCCCCAGTAAGAAGAATGGGAAACGTGTCGCCTGCATCGGCGCCGGACCGGCCTCGCTCACGGTCGCCAATGACCTCATGCCCCTCGGCTATGAAGTCGTCCTGTTCGAAAAATACGACAAGCCGGGCGGCCTGATGCGCACCAACATCCCGGCCTTCCGGTTGCCCGACGCAGTCCTGATGGATGAGGTCAACCAGATCCTCGACATGGGCGTCGACATCCGTTACAACTCGTCCATCGACAGCCTCAAAGCTCTGCTCAATGAAGGCTTCGATGCCATTTTCGTAGGCACCGGCGCGCCGCGCGGCAAAGAACTCGACATCCCCGGCCGCCACGACACTAACCGCATCCACATCGGCATCGATTGGCTGGAGTCCATTGCCTTCGGTCATACAGATTCGATTGGCGAGAACGTGCTCATCATCGGCGTCGGCAACACGGCCATGGACTGCTGCCGTTCTTCTTGTCGGCTCGGCGGCAAGAGCATTAAGGTAATGGCGCGCCGCCCGCGCGGATTCTTCAAAGCCTCGCCCTGGGAACTGGAGGACGCCGAAGAGGAAGGCGTCGAGATCATCGTCAATCACGCGCCGAAGCGCTTCGTCATCGAAAACGGAAAGCTCATCGGCATGGAGTTCGAAAAGCTCCAGTGGGACGCGAAGGCGAAAAACTCCACCGTTCTCGACACACTGTTCTTCCCCGCCGACGACGTTATCCTCGCGATCGGCCAGGAGAACGCTTTCCCCTGGATCGAGCGCGACATCGGAATCCAGTTCGACAAGTGGGACATGCCGGTGGTTGACGAGAAGACCATGCAGTGTACCCGCGATGGAGTCTTCTTCGGCGGTGACGCTGCTTGGGGACCGAAGAACATTATCTGGGCCGCCGAGCACGGCCATCAAGCCGCCGTCTCTATCCATAATTACTGCCAGGGCGTTTCCATAACCGAGCGCCTACCCATGGGCCAGAATCTCATTAGTCAGAAAATGGGGATCAGCGAGTGGAGCTATCACAACGATTACAATCCTGCGCATCGCCAGAAGATGCGCCACGTCGATCTGGAGCGCCGCTTCAAGCAGATGAACATTGAGGTCGAGCTCGGCTTTAACGCTGAGCAGACCGCGCGCGAGGTCCAGCGCTGTCTCAATTGTGACATTCAGACCGTTTTTGTCGCCGCCAAATGCATCGAGTGCGACGCCTGTATCGACGTTTGCCCGGTCCAATGCCTGACGATCACACGCAACGGCGAAGAAGAAGATCTGCGCAAGCGTCTCTCGGCTCCGGCTATTAACCCCGACCAGGATGTCTACGTGTCTGCCGACCTGCCGCAAACGCACCGCATCATGGCCAAGGACGAGGATTTGTGCGTGCACTGCGGCCTGTGCGCCGAGCGTTGTCCGACGGCTGCCTGGGATATGCAGAAGTTCGAACTCTTGATTGGTTATGCAGGGAGGCCAATAAGCATCACGTCATGCGTACCCGCGTAAACGATTTCGCTATCAAACTTGCCAACGTAAATGGAACCGGCTCGGCCAGCGCCAACGGCTTGCTGATGCAGGCCATCTTTCGCATGGGCATTCCGGTTTCCGGCAAGAATCTTTTTCCGTCCAATATCCAGGGCCTGCCCACCTGGTATGAGATTCGGGTTAATAAGGACGGCCACACGGCCCGCGCGCTCGATTACGATCTGATGGTCGCCATGAATTCGCAGACCTACGGCCGCGACATCCGCGAGGTTCGGCAGGGTGGCTATGTTCTATACGACTCCTCCTGGCCGCTCGACCTGGCGCTGATCCGCAGCGACGTCAATTTCCTGGGCGTGCCGCTCGCCCAGCTTTGCAACGAAAATTTCAAGGATTCGCGCGAGCGGATTCTGATGAAGAACATCGCCTATGCGGGGTCTCTCTGCGCCGTGCTCAACGTCGACATGCAGATCGTCGCCGAGCTGCTTGATCAGAAATATTCCGGCAAGAAGGGGCTACGGGAATCCAATATTCGTGCGCTGCGGCTGGGCTACGACTACGCCAAAGAGCATTTCGAATGCCCGCTGCCATTCCATCTGGAGCGCATGGACGCTAATGGCGACAAGATCCTGATCGATGGCAACACCGCGATCGCGCTGGGCTGCGTCTACGCAGGCGCAACGGTGGCCGCCTGGTATCCCATCACTCCGTCAACGTCCGCGATGGACGCCTTCAAGATGTTTTGCGAGAAGTTCCGCCATGACCCCGAGACCGGCAAGAACAATTACGCCATCATCCAGGCTGAGGACGAGCTCGCCGCTATCGGAATGGTGATCGGCGCATCCTGGAATGGCGCGCGCGCTTTCACCTCCACGGCCGGTCCGGGAATCTCGCTGATGAACGAGTTACTCGGCTTGGCTTATTACGCCGAGATTCCCGCCGTGATCATCGACGTCGAGCGCGTTGGACCGTCCACTGGTATGCCGACGCGTACCCAGCAAGGCGATTTGCTCGAGTGCGCCTACGCTTCGCACGGCGACACCAAGCACATCCTGCTGTTCCCATCGAATCCGGCCGAGTGCTTTGAGCTGGCGCCGGTGGCATTCGACCTCGCCGAGCGCTTCCAGACCCCGGTCTTTCTCATGTCTGATCTCGACATCGGCATGAACGACTGGGTGGTGCCGCGACTCAAGTGGGACGATTCGTATAAGCCCAATCGGGGCCGCGTCCTGAGCGCCGAAGAACTGGAGAAGATGGCCAAGTTCCAGCGTTATACCAACGAGGACGAGAATTATGTCGCCGCTCGCACACTGCCCGGGGTCCATCCGAAAGGATCGTTCTTTACTCGCGGATCCGGGCACAACAAATTTGGCGGATACACCGAGACGCCGGATGAATACCGCGAAGTGATGGACCGCCTCTTGCTGAAGCACAAGGCAGCCGCGAAGCACGTGCCGCCGCCTATCATCGAGCGCCGCACCGACGCCCAGTTTGGAGTTGTGACACTGGGCGGCTGCGATCTCGCCGTGCGCGAAGCACTTGATCTGTTGGCCGAGCGTGGTGTGGTCGCCGACTTCATGCGCCTGCGCGGTTTTCCCTTCGATGAATCCGCGCAAGCATTCTTAGACGAACACGATTTCTGCTACGTGATCGAACAGAATCGGGATGCCCAACTGCGCTCGCTGCTTATTCTAGAGACAGCGGTCGCAAAAGACAAATTGCGTAGCGTGCTGGTCTATGGCGGATTCCCGCTGAGCGCCAAGCACGTCATCGACGGAATCATGAGCCAGCTCGGCATCCCGGAGCCGCAGGAACCATCCCGCGGCGCTCCCGTCGAGGAAATGCAAATCGAGGAATAAGACATGCCATCCATCGCGAAACCGATTGCCACTCACCCCAGCCTGCAGCGTAATTCGCTCGGGCTGACTATTCGCGACTACGAAGGCGCGATGTCCACTTTGTGCGCCGGCTGCGGACATGATTCCATCACCGCTGCTATCGTTCGCGCTCTCTGGGAGCTGGCCACGCCGACCCATATGGTCGCTAAGCTGAGCGGCATCGGCTGTTCATCGAAGACGCCAACGTATTTCGTCAGCGGCGCCCATGGATTCAATTCCGCCCATGGCCGCATGCCGCCCATCGCCACCGGAGCCAACGCCGCCAACCGCGAATTGATCTACATCGGGATTTCGGGTGACGGCGATTCGCTTTCCATCGGCCTCGGCCACATGTGCCACGCCATCCGCCGCAATGTCCGGATGGTTTACGTCATCGAGAACAACGGCGTGTATGGTTTAACGAAGGGCCAGTTTTCCGCATCTGCCGACGTCGGCTCCAAGAGCAAGAAAGGCGAGCCCAACCGCATGGCGCCCATCGATTCAGCGCGCCTTGGGCTCAGCATCGGCGCAACATTCGTGGCCCGCAGCTTCTCCGGCGACAAAGAACAATTGGTGCCCATTCTCAAGGCCGCCGTCTCGCATCGCGGCTTCGCTTTGATCGACGTCATCTCCCCTTGCGTGACCTTCAACGATCACAACGGTTCGACCAAGAGCTATCTCTACACGCGCCAGCACGAGCTCAAGGCTATCGAAGCCGATTTCGTTCCGCCGGCCAGCGAGATTTTGGCGAACATCGGCCAGAACGGCGCCATCAATGTCACCATGCACGACGGCAGCGTGGTGCGCTTCAAAGGTGTGCCTCCCGATTACGATCCCACTGATCGCGCCAAGGTCGTCGAATTTCTGGACGAGCACGAAGGTAAAGGTGAAGTGGTCACCGGGCTCCTCTATGTCAACGAAGATGTTCCGGACATGCACGAGTTGAATGCGACCACGGACGTGCCTTTGACTCGCGTCCCGTACGAAAAGCTGTGCCCCGGCTCGGACGCATTAGCCAAGCTCCAAGAAGACTTCCGGTAAAATGCCCCAGCCCACTTACTGGGGTCCGGCCATGTCCGAATCCCAGTACGCCGTGTTCCGCTTCGACGTCAAGTCCATGGTCATGGCGGACGGCACTCCGCTGATCTTCGACACGCTCGCTGACGCCGAGCGCCACTGCGGGGAAAATATTGCGGCTATGCCGGCGCTGGGCTGCCGCATCCTCGACCACACTGGAAAAACGGTCCGGACCTTCTCGGACGATCAGATCTATGACCAACACCACGGCCGTCCCGCCGCCAAGAGAAATGTCGTGTTGGGCTCGGCTTTTCTCATAGCCGGGGTAAGCTCGGTCGCGCTGGATGCCTGGCTCGGATGGCGCCTCGTCTTCGGTGTACTGCTCGGGGTCCGATTGCTGTGGGCCGGCACCGTCAAAACAATCGATGGGGCCAGCTACCTGATGCGGGATGATGCTACGAACTGATTTTGTGCTTCTTCAGCCACTTGAAAATCTGCGGCCACAGCTTGCTCATCTCTTCAGGTGGGAATCCATGCTTGCCGCCGGGGACCGTGATCAATTCAGCTTGATCCCCGGCCGTCTTCAATTCCTTCGTTAGCCGCACGCTTTGCTCGTAAGGAACCAGGGGATCGGCATCGCCATGGATGCTCAGCATCGGCGGCAGTCCCTTACGCACATATGTAATTGGCGACAGCTTCTTTGCCAGTTCCATGCGATCGGGCTGCTCAGGAACCCAGGTCACTGCGTAAGTCTGCAAGTGTGGGCCTTCGAGTTGATCGGACACGTCCGAAATGCCATAGAAATTGACGATAGCGGCGATTTTGATCGAAGGCCCGAGCCCGGCTGATTCTGGCGCCATTCCCACCATCATTGCCAGGTGTCCTCCGGCTGAGCTGCCAGTCACGATGATCTGGTTCGGATCCACTTTGTAATCGGCGGCGCGATCGCGGAACCACTTGGCGGCCTGCAGAACATCGCTCACCGCGGCAGGCGCCGTGGCCGATTGGGCCAGCCGGTATTCTACATTTGCTACCACGAAGCCCTGCTCGACGAACGGCAGGCAGAAGCGCTCCAGCATGCGTTCTTTATTGCCCTGGATCCAACCGCCGCCGTGAATCACAATCACGCCCGGCCGATTCTTCAAAGCGGGCGCGCGCGCCTGCACTATGTCGAGGACCGTTTCCGGATGAAGGCTATAGCGGACGTTAGCCTCGATCTGGTAGTCGGCGCCGAAAGCGTGCGCGGCCAGACCGAGCAGCGAGAGAACAACTATTACTTTGCGGGAACTGCGCAACCGCCCTTACCCTTGCAGGAGTTCTTGCCCGCGCATCCGTTATCGCCGGTCTTGCAACCACCTTGGCCCTTGCACTCGTTCAGCCCTTTGCAGTCGTGCTTGGCAACTTTGTCTTTCTTCTTGGGCTCATCTGCCCCACGGAGCGCGGAACCGGCCGTCAGGCCCGCGGTGGCGGCGCCAAGCGCGAGCGTGAATTTTCTGCGATTCATGAACTGCCTCCCTGAATAACCGAAATATAGCGGTTACTCCCACAGGTTACCCGGATCGTGGCCCGCTTGCAACCTGACTACTTATGCTAGGCTTCAAAGGGGATCGGGCGCACAAATCAATGCAACCCAACGACGTGGCCGAATGCCCTTTCTGTTTCGGCCGAATGCAGCTTGAAGATCGTGATGGGGAAAGCTGGATGGTGTGTCCGAACGGCTGTCCCACGGAGCTACAGGTGCCGATGCTCAAGCCTCCTGTCTCCGAAACTGAAACCGCTGTGTCCGTGCTGCAGGCCCGCGCCGCCCGCTCTTCCAAGTGAGGTCAATTCATGCGCCGCATACTCTTCCCGCTTTTTCTAATAATTCCGGTTTCGGCTGAGCTCGCCTACCAGAAACCGTCGAAAGAGATCCTCGACATTTTGAACACGCCGGCGCCGCCGGTGCTCGGTGTGAACCCGACTAAGACATATGCGACCCTGTCGCAATCGGAACGATATCCTTCGATCGCCGAGGTGTCCCAGCCCATGCTGCGCTTGGCCGGAATGCGAATCAATCCGCGTACCAATGGGCTGCATCTGGCGCCGAGCAGCTTCTCGATCACGCTGGTGCGACTTGCCGATGGCGCAAAGATTCCGGTCTCCCTGCCGAGGAATGCGCGAGCGGGATCGCTGCGCTGGTCCGAGGATGGAAAACAGTTCGCCTTCACGAATAGCACCGACGCGGGCATCGAACTCTGGGTTGGCGATGCTGCCACCGGAAAGACCAGGAAGATCGACGGCGTGAAACTCAATGCTGTCCTGGGCGATCCGGTCGACTGGCTGCCCGACAATCGCACGCTGCTGGTGAAGGCTATTCCATCCGGTCGTGGACCTGCTCCAGCAGAGGCCGTGGTGCCCATCGGGCCGAGCGTCCAAGAAAGCCTGGGCAACGCCGGTCCCGTGCCGACTTACGAAGACATGCTGAAGAGTCCGCACGACGAAGACCTGTTCGAATACTATGCGACCGCGCAGCTCGCGAAGGTCGAGGCGGCTTCTGGAGCCATCACGGCGCTCGGCAAGCCTGGATTACTCGAATCGGTGGTCCCATCGCCCGACGGCGGGAATATTCTGGTAACGCGCGCACATCGGCCGTTCTCCTATCTGCATCCGGCGCGCGAATTTCCCAAGGAAGTGGAGATTTGGAATCCATCTGGCGCGATGGTGTACAAAGTCGCCAGTCTGCCGTTGCCTGCGCGAGTGCCGCTGGGCGGCGTGGAACCGGGACCAAGGCAATTCCGCTGGGTTGCCAGCGAGCCTGCTGCACTGATGTGGGTGCAGGCGCTGGACGGCGGAAACCCGAAAGAGAAGGTTCCGCATCGAGATCGCCTGTTAGCGATCCAAGCGCCGTTCAAGGGCGAGCCTTTCGAGATCTTCGAGACTGAACAACGCTTCACCGGGATTCAGTTCGGCAAGAATTTTGCTCTGGTCGAAGACTACGATCGCAATACTCGCATTCTACGCACGCTTGAGATCTTTCATGCGAAGCCCACCGCGGAAGCCAAACTGGTGTGGAGCCGCAACCAGCAGGATCGCTACAAAGATCCCGGCCGACCAGTTGAGCTTCGTTCGTTAGGGAATCGTGGGGCCTTTTTTCCTGGCGCGGGTGGGGGCGGGGAATCGATGCTGATGCAGTCCGGCGACACGATTCTCTTGACAGGCTTGGGCGCTAGTCCGAAGGGGGACCGGCCATTCCTGGATCGTTACAATCTATCGACTGGAAAATCGGAGCGGCTGTTCCACTCAGCCGAGACGAGCTACGAAACCGTTGAGGCCGTGCTGGACGATCAGGGCACTCGCTACATCACGCGCCGCGAGAGTCCGACCGAGCCGCCGAATTTTTATCTGCACAGTGGCGCGTCGGAGAAAGCATTGACGGAATTCAAGGATCCGACCCCGCAGCTCCGCCGCATCAAGAAACAATTGGTGACTTATCAGCGCCCCGATGGCGTGCCGCTCTCGTTCAATCTCTATTTGCCGCCGGACTACAAGCCGGGCACCAGACTGCCGGCAGTGGTGTGGGCTTATCCGCGTGAGTTTAACGACGCCGACACCGCCGGTCAAGTAAGCGGCTCGCTGCAGCGTTTTACCACGATTACCGGCTACTCGGAGTTGTTCTTCCTGCTGGAAGGGTATGCAGTTCTGGATGACGCGGCGATGCCCGTGGTGGGGACGCCAGAGACCGTGAACAACACCTACGTCGAACAGATCGTAGCGGACGCCAAGGCCGCCATCGATAAGGCTGCGGAAATGGGCGTGATCGATCCCAACCGCGTGGGAGTGGGCGGCCATAGTTATGGCGCGTTTATGACCGCTAATCTGCTTACCCACTCGAATCTGTTCCGCGCCGGCATCGCCGAGAGCGGCGCTTATAACCGGACGCTGACGCCGTTCGGATTTCAGACGGAGCGGCGCTCGTTCTGGGAGGCACAGGACATCTATCTCAAGATGTCACCCTTCCTGCTGGCCGACAAGATCAAGGTGCCGGTCCTGCTCATCCACGGCGAAGCCGACGACAACACCGGGACATTTCCGATCCAGAGCGAGCGGATGTATGAAGCGATTCGCGGCAACGGCGGCATAGTGCGGCTGGTTTTTCTCCCGGACGAGGCGCACGGTTATCGCGCCCGGGAAACGATCGAGCACGTGCTGTGGGAAAAGTCCAAATGGTTTGATAAATACGTGAAGAACGCCGGGCCCGTGCCTGCACGGACGGAATAGCGCGGACATCGCAACACGCCACGTGGAGAAGCTGCAATCGAACCCTTCATGGGAACAAATTCATCAATCGTTTCTTCGGACCGCCGATGCTTCCCCAGTCCTGAGTGGGTTAACGCAATTGATCGATGGGATGGCGCTGAAAGCCTACCAGAAATCCCTCGCGCCGGCATTTCCTAACGGCCTGGCGATGCTGGCCGTGGGAGGCTTTGGAAGGCGCGAGCTGTTTCCGTACTCCGATGTGGACCTACTGATCCTGGTACAGCGCGAATCTCAAACCGCGGTGTTGAAGGACGCGCTCTCGGAATTTGTCCGGCTTTTATGGGACGCGGGACTTCGGCTGAGCCATTCGGTCCGCACGCTCGCCGAGTGCGCCGAGATTCACGAGCAGAACATCGAACTAAACATCAGCTTGCTCGACCGGCGGCTGCTGGGCGGCGATCGCGAGCTGTTTGGCGCGCTTGAAAACAAGTTGCCGGCAATCGAAGAACGGCAATCACGCGCGCTGGTTCATCACCTGCGGCAACTGGCGCGGACGCGGCACAGCAAGTATCAGGATACTTTCTATCATCTGGAACCGGATGTGAAGGAAACGCCCGGCGGTCTTCGTGATCTGCATCTGATTCACTGGTTGGGAAAGCTGCGAAAAACGCGTCCCGAGGTGGCGGACCTGCTGGCCACGCCTACCCGCTTCTTGCATTCGGTTCGCTGTTTTCTGCACTACCGCGCTGGGCGAGATCAGAACCTGCTGAGTTTTGACGAGCAGGAAGAGATCACCGAGCAACTCTTTACCTCCGTTGGGGAACCGGCGGCGTTCATGCGTGAGTATTTTCAGAACGCGCGCGTGATTCATAACGAGGCGCGCCGTGCGCTGGACTGGATCGACAAGAGCGAAACTTCGCTTCTGACACAATTCCGCGACTGGCGCTCGCGCCTGTCGAACGGCGAGTTCACCGTCTCCAACGAGCGGGTGTTTCTTCGCACGCCTGCTCAAGTAGAGAGCGACCCGGCGATCGTCTTACGACTGTTTGAATTCGTGGCCCGGCATGGCATCGCGCTGGCTGCGGAAACGGAACGCCGTCTGGAGCAGAACCGGGAAAAGTTCGCAGCCTTTTGCGCCAGTCCGAAGTTCCAATGGCCTTCGCTGCGGAACATTCTCTCGCTTGCGGGTGCTCCCATGGCGCTGCGAGCCATGCACAACGCGGGGCTGATTCAGGCGCTGTTTCCGGAGTGGCAGGGCATTTTTTGCCTGGTAGTCCCCGACTATTATCACCGCTACACAGTGGACGAACATACTTTGGTTACGATCGAGCAGCTCGGCCGACTGGCTTTTACCCAGGAACCAGCGGCACGCCGGTTCGCCGAAATACTTTCGGAAATCGAGGACTTGGCCCTGCTGCGATTTGCTCTGCTGTTTCACGACTCCGGTAAGGGATCGAACAGCGGCGACCACTCCCGCCGATCGGTGGAGCTGGCCCGCCAAGCCATGCAGCGCATGCAGATGCCGGCCGACGATCAGAGCGCAGTCGCATTCCTGATTGAGCATCATCTGGATCTATCGGCGGTGATGAATTCTCGCGACCTGAACGATCCCGCGACCGCACGTTCGCTGGCAGATCGGATCGGAACCATCGAAAGACTCAAGCTGCTAACCGTGCTGACCTATGCTGACATCTCCGCCGTAAATCCGGGCGCTATGACGCCGTGGCGCCTCGATCGGCTGTGGCAGGCCTATCTGGCAACTCATCAGGAATTGGTGCGCGAACTGGAGACCGATCGTATTCAGGACGTACCGGCCGATGTTCCCGACCCGGCCGCATTCATCAAAGGTTTTCCAGTTCGGTATCTTCGCACACATACGCCCGCGGAGATCGAGGCTCACCTACACCTGCGGGAACTCAGCCGGCCAACCGGGGTGGCCGTGCAGATCGATCGGATGGACGGCGTCTATCGTGTCAACATCGTCGCCCGCGATATGCCGTTTCTCTTCGCATCGCTCGCTGGAGCGCTGTCGAGTTTCGGAATGGACATCCTGAAGGCGGAAGCCTTTTCGAATGTCAAAGGCGTGATTTTGGACACCTTTGTGTTCGCGGATCCGAAACGCACGCTGGAGCTGAATCCGCCCGAAATGGAGCGGCTCCAGGAGACGCTGGAACGCGTGGCGCTGGGCAAGCTCGACATCGATACGTTGTTGCAAAGCCGTCCCACGCCGCCGCGATCTAAGCGCCGAACCGTACGGCCGGGCGTGCATTTCGATTCCGAGGCCTGCGAGACGGCTACGTTGGTGGAGATCATTGCCGAGGATAGGCCGCGACTGCTGTACGATCTGGCGGCTGCCATCTCGTCTTCCGGCTGCAATATCGACGTGGTGCTAATCGACACCGAAGGCCGGAAAGCGATCGACGTGTTTTATGTCGCGTCGGACGGGAAAAAACTCACGCCCGATGTCCAGACGGTTCTGGAAAGAAAACTCCTCGAACGGCTCTAAGTGCCAGCTTAGATGTCGTAGTACAGGGCGAACTCGTAAGGATGCGGCCGCAAACGGACCGCATCGGCTTCGTTCTTACGTTTGTAATCGATGAAGGTGTCGATCAGGTCTTCGCTGAACACGTCGCCTTTCAGCAGGAAGTCGTGATCGTCCTCCAGGCAGCTCAACGCTTCTTCGAGCGAGGCCGGCATTGAAGGCACGCTCTTCATCTCTTCCGGCGACAGATCGTAGATGTCCTTATCGAGCGGCTCGCCGGGCTCGAGTTTATTGAGTACGCCGTCCAAACCCGCCATCAGCATGGCCGAAAACGCCAGATACGGATTCGCAGCCGGATCGGGCGGGCGGAACTCGACGCGCTTGGCCTTAGGGCTGGCGGAATACATGGGAATGCGGCACGCGGCCGAACGGTTGCGCCGCGAGTAGGCCAGATTCACCGGCGCTTCATAGCCGGGGACCAGGCGCTTGTAGCTGTTGGTAGTCGGAGCAATGATGGCCGACAAAGCGCGCGCATGCTTGAGCAATCCGCCGATGTAATTCAGCGCCATCGGGCTCAATCCGGCGTAACAATCGCCCGCGAACAGCGGCTTCCCGCCTTTCCAGATGCTCTGGTGGGTGTGCATGCCGCTGCCGTTGTCGGCAAAAAGCGGCTTGGGCATGAAGGTCACGGTCTTGCCATGCAGATTCGCCACGTTGCGGATGATGTATTTGTAAAGCGTCATGTTGTCCGCGGACTTCACCAGCGTGTCGAAGCGCTGATCGATCTCGCACTGGCCGCCGGTGGCGACCTCGTGATGGTGGCACTCGATATGCAAACCGCACTGGATCATGGTCTCGACCATCTGGCCGCGCAAAGCTTGATAATGATCGGTCGGTGGAACCGGGAAATAGCCTTCTTTGTAGCGTGGCCGATAGCCCAGGTTGTCGCCCTCGCGACCGCTGTTCCAACGGCCTTCTTCGGCGTCGATGAAGTAAAAGCCGGAGTGCTGGTTCTGATCGAAACGCACGTTGTCGAAAATGAAGAACTCGGCTTCGGCGCCGAAATATGCGGTATCGCCGACGCCGCTGTTCTTCAGGTAAAGCTCGGCCTTTCTGGCGATCCAGCGGGGATCACGATTGTAGTTCTGGCGCGTGATCGGATCGATCACATCGCACACCATCACCAAGGTCTTGATCTCGTAGAAAGGATCGATGAATGCCGTCGATGGATCGGGTATCAAGAGCATGTCGCTCTCGTTGATTGCGGCCCATCCGCGGATACTGGAACCGTCCATGCCGAAACCATCCTGGAACGACTCTTCGGAAAGCTCAGTGATGGGATAGGAGACGTGGTGCTGCAACGCTGGAATATCCGCGAATCGCAGGTCTAGCTGCTTGACTTCTTTTTTCTTGGCAAACTCCAAGACTTCTTTCGGATTCATTCGACCTCCCGGGGAATAAAAAGCAACGCTTTGAGGAACCTTACAGAGTACCGCATTTCAAGCGGCGCGCAAGCATCCAATTTTTTGATGACGGCCATAAGACAAACTTTGACGTCCCTCTAAATTCCGCGGTGGCGGAAATCGAGATATTGTGAATTCATGCTCTACCGCCGCTACATAGCTGGTGCCGCCTTGCTGGTGAGCGCTTCAGCCGCCACTCCCGATCCGAAGGCTGTGGAGCGCGGCCGGGAGTTGTTCCAACAGGCCTGTGGTTTTTGCCATGGCACGGATGCCAGCGGAGCGCGTGGGCCGGATCTGATCCGTTCCGCCATGGTGAATCATGACGAAGATGGCAACCTGATCGGACCAGTGATCAAGAATGGCCGTGAAGAGAAAGGAATGCCAGCGTTCCCATACAGGAGCGAGCAGATAACCGATCTGGCCGCGTTCCTGCACGCCCAGACGCAGGTGGCGCTAAACAGTAATCATGTGCCCCGCGATTATCCAGTGGAGAAGCTCCTTACCGGCGATCCAGCCAAGGGCAAAGCTTATTTCTCCGGAGCCGGCCACTGCGATTCGTGTCACTCGGCCACGGGCGATCTGGCGGGCGTCGCGAATAAATATTCGCCGATCGATCTGGAAGCGCGGTTTCTTTATCCCCGCGGTGCGCGAGCCACGGTGACGGTAACGCTTTCCTCCGGTCAAAAGGTGTCGGGCACTCTGGCGCACTTGGATGAGTTCACGGTGGAGCTCAGCGACAGCTCGGGCTGGCATCGCTCCTGGCTGCGCAGTCAAGTGAAGGTGGAGGTGCGTGATCCGCTCGAAAAGCATCGCGAGTTGCTATCCCAATATACCGACGCCGACGTTCACAACCTGTTCGCTTATCTGGAGACATTACGGTGAAACAAACGTTATGCAGTTTCTTCTTCGTTCTTGGCGTAGCCGCCCAAGGGCTCGATCCAGCGGCGCTGCTCAAGCCTCCCACTAATACTTGGCCCACTTATAACGGTGATTACTCCGGCCGGCGATACAGCACGTTGAAGCAGATCAACGCATCAAATATCAAGTCGCTTCAGATGGCCTGGGCGTTTCAGGGGCATTCGGGGGCCATCAAGTCCACGCCACTCCTGATCAACGGCATTCTGTATTTGACCGTGCCTGATCATATCTGGGCGGTGGATGCGCGAACCGGCCATCAGATCTGGCATTACCGTTATGAATCCGAGGGTGGCGATCATATCGGACATCGGGGTGTTGGGATGTACGGCGATTGGCTCTTCTTCACGACGCCGGACGCGCACCTTGTTTCGCTGAATGCCAAGGATGGTAAGGTGCGGTGGAAGGTGGAACTGGCCGACGTCAAGATCGGTTATTTCTCCACCATGGCGCCGCTGGTGATTCGCAATCACGTGATCGTGGGTGTTTCCGGAGACGTGACCGACGTTCCCGGTTTTCTGGAATCGGTGGATCCGGAGACAGGAAAAATCGAATGGCGATGGTACACGCAGCCTAAACGAGGAGAGCCCGGTTCCGAGACCTGGCCGAAGGACAGCGACGCCATCGAGCACGGCGGCGGCATGACCTGGATGACCGGAACATACGATCCCGATCTGAACCTGCTTTATTGGGGAACCGGCAACCCGAATCCTGTTCTGGCCGGTGAGGGACGGCCCGGCGACAATCTATTCACTTGCTCGATCGTCGCGCTGAACCCGGACACCGGAAAACTGGCTTGGTATTTCCAGCCGTCGCCGCACGACGTACATGATTGGGACGCTGTGGAGACGCCGGTGCTGCTGGATGCCGATTTCCGGGGAGTCCGGCGCAAGCTGCTCGCGCAGGCCAGCCGCAACGGATATTTCTTCGTTCTGGATCGCGCCACCGGCAAGAACCTGCTGACCTCGCCGTTCATCGAGCAGAACTGGGCTTCGCAGATCGATTCTAAGGGCCGCCCGGTCGGTAAGCTCGACAAGTATCCGGTGCCCGACGGAACGCTGGTGGAACCGGGATCGGATGGCGCGACCAACTGGATGGCGCCGAGTTTTGATCCCGACAGCGGATTGTTCTATGCAGTTGCACGCCGGATATTCAGTATCTTCTACAAGACCGCAAGCGGCAAACCGGAAGGCTGGGGAGGACGCGACCGCAATTTATATGCGAATTCCGTGTTACAAGCCATCGACTATCAAACCGGCAAGATCCGCTGGAGCCACGAGCTGGGGGAAGGAGAGAGCACGGCGGGAGTCCTGACCACGGCCGGGGGATTACTGTTTACGGCCGACACATCGGACAATCTCATGGCGCTTGATCCTGCGACGGGGAAGACACTGTGGCACGTGAATCCGGGCGGGCGGATGGTTAGCTCGCCAATGACGTATGAGCTCGATGGCAAGCAGTACTTGTTGACAGCAGTGCAGGATGTGGTATTCGTTTGGACGCTGCCTTAACGGTGGGTCGGATCGATCCAGCGTGTTTGAGACGGCGTCTCGGGGCTCGGAATGTCCAGGTTGACGACGATCGGCTCCTGGCCGCTGCGCACGACCACGGCCTCGACCGGGCAATCCGGGTTGGCATTGATTTCCTGGTGGGGCACGTAGGGGGGAACGAAGATGAAGTCGCCAGGACCGGCTTCGTCGACGAATTCCAACTTTTCGCCCCAGCGGAATCGCGCCCGGCCCTTGACGATATACAACACCGTTTCGAGATCTCCGTGGTGATGTGCTCCGGTCTTGGCGTTGGGTTCAACCACAACGGTTCCAGCCCATAACTTGCTGGCGCCGGTGCGCGCGTGATCGATGGCGGCGGCGCGCGTCATGCCTGGGGTTTGTGGAGTGTTGCAGTCCAGTTCATTGGCATGCACGATGCGGATGCCCTGCTTCTGCCAGTCGGGTTTGGGCTGAGCGCTCATATGGGCTTAGGTTAGTACAACCGTGAGTCGCGCTTCAGCAGCCGCTCTTCGCTTTTGAAGAAGCTGTGAGATGGCGCGGCACTCGTCGGCCAGTTCCCGGAACTGATCGGGGAACAGGGATTGGAATCCATCGGAAAGAGCACGATCTGGATTGGGATGCACTTCGACGATGAGGCCGGACGCCCCGGCTGCCACGGCGGCCAGCGCCATGGGATGCACCTTGTCCCGCTTACCGGTGCCGTGGCTGGGATCGACGATGATCGGCAGATGGCTGAGCTTTTGCACAGCCGGAACGACGCTTAGGTCGAGGGTATTGCGGGTGTGATCGGCGAAAGTGCGCACGCCGCGTTCACACATGATCACCTGATAATTGCCTTCCGAGAGAATGTACTCGGCCGCCATCAAGAATTCTTCGAGCGTGGACGACATGCCGCGCTTTAACAGTATCGGCTTGCGCGCGCGCCCGGCGCGGCGGAGCAGGGAAAAGTTTTGCATATTGCGAGCGCCAATCTGGATGCAGTCGGCGAATTCCTCGACCAGATCGAAGGTTTCGACATCGATGGCTTCGGTGACGATGCCCAGTCCAGTTTCGTCGCGGGCCTCGGCAAGATACCGGAGACCTTCTTCCCCCAGGCCCTGGAACGCATAGGGCGATGTACGAGGTTTGTAAGCGCCGCCACGCAGTAAGTGGGCGCCGGCGGACTTGACGGCTCGGGCCGCAGCCAGAATTTGCTCCCGGCTTTCAACCGAGCATGGGCCCGCGCACAACGCCAGCTCATCTCCGCCAACGGGCGTTCCTCGGATTTCAACGACCGTGTTGTCCGGCTTTACTTCGCGACTGACGAGTTTATAGGGTTTGGAAACGGGAATCGCTTCCGCAACCCCGGACAGGGTCTCGAACTCAGCCGCAGGCACTGGGCCGTGGTTGCCGGTGATCCCGATGGCCGTGCGCTCAGCGCCAGGCATAACGTGGGGGCGGAAGCCAAGGCTTTGAATTTTTTCGCAAACGGCCGCGATTTCCGCGTCGCTGGCGTGCGCGCGCATGACGACTAACACAGTGATGATCCTCTTGGAAACCAGTGTATCGCGTTGCGCTGGTAGAATTGAACAAACTCCGTGAGGGCCCGCCTCGAGCAGTATTTTCAACTCCGCGAACTAGGCACGAACTGGCGCACCGAAATACTGGCCGGATGCACGACTTTCGTCACGATGGCGTACATCATCTTCGTGAATCCGGCGATTCTGCACGAAACCGGGATGCCGTTGACGGCTGTGGTGGCCGCCACGTGTCTGTGTGCGGCGTTCGGCAGTGTTGTGATGGGCCTTTTGGCGCGTTATCCCATCGCGCTCGCGCCGGGCATGGGCCTCAACGCTTATTTCACTTACTCGGTGGTGAAAGGTCTGGGCGTACCGTGGGAGACCGCGCTCGGGGCGGTATTTCTGTCGGGCGTGGCCTTCTTGGTTTTGACGGCGGTGGGCGTGCGGCAGATGATCGTGTCCGCGATACCGTTCGAGCTGTACTCGGCTGTCGCGGTCGGGATAGGTTTGTTCATCGCGTTCATCGGGCTGCATAATTCGGGAATTATCATGGCCAGCAAGGAGACGCTGGTGACGATGGGCAATCTGCGAAATCCCGACACGCTACTCGCGATTTTCGGGTTGCTGCTGATCGCGTCGCTGATGGCTTGGAAGATTCGAGGGGCGATTCTAATTGGAATTCTTGCAACTACGGCGGTGGGCGTGGCGTTCGGCCTGGTGCGATGGCAGCCCCAGACTTACTCGTTCCACGACATCACGGCCACCGCTTTTCATTTGGATATTAGCGGGGCGCTCAGTTACGGACTAGTCGAGATCGTGTTCGTCTTTCTATTCGTGGATCTCTTCGATAACGTAGGCACGCTGGTCGCCGTGGGGAAGCAAGCGCGGCTGTTCGACAAGTCGAACCAGATTCCGCGAATTAACCGGATACTCTTTTCCGATGCTGCCGCTACGATTGTTGGCTCGCTGGCGGGGACATCCACAGTAACCAGCTACATCGAGAGTGCTGCCGGTGTAGCGGCAGGTGGCAGATCCGGAGTAACCGCGATCACTACCGGGGTTCTATTCCTGATGGCCATGTTCATTGCGCCGGTGGTGGGAGCGATTCCAGCCGCGGCAACTTCGCCGGCGCTAATTGTGGTGGGCTCGCTAATGATCGCGCATGCCGCCGAGATTCCATGGTCGAATCCGGTGATCTCGGTGCCGGCCTTCCTCACGATCATCACCATTCCGCTGACGTTCAGCATCGCCAACGGGTTGGCGTTCGGATTCGTCGCCTACACGGTTCTGAAGATCGCTCGGGGCGAATTTCGCAGCGTGAACTGGCTAGTGTATGTGCTCACCATTTTGTTCATCGCGAGATTCCTGTACCTGAGGGCGGGCTGAGTTTGCCGGATTAGAAAGAAATGCCGATGAGGAACTCGGCTTGATTGAGCTGCGATGGCGCCGCGCCGAAGTAGTTGACATGTGCATCGCCCGCCCAGCGCGAAAGACGGATCTCGGGCGTTACACGCACCAACAAGACTTTAATGTCTATGCCACCGCCGAAGGCGAAGCCCGAGCTCGATAGGTACGATGCTTCCGAGCCAACATGGCGGAATATCGGGCCAGCTTCGACATAGGGTTTTATAACGGGCGTGTGCAGGAAGTGATATTTTCCGAGAATGGGAAATTCCCAGGCGTTGATGTTCGTCGAAAAGTGCGTCGGAGGCCGGGGAGCGAGTGTGGCGTCGGTTGCAAGATTCAGCGGGCGATACAATGCATCGGCCTCTACCGCGAATCCAAACGGGAGCGACAACTCCACGGTTGGGCCAATGGTATAGTTCTTGGAATCCGAGAACGTGTGCGTCAGCGTATCGACGCCGTTGAAGGTATGGTCGGCGAAGGCGTCGGTCAACGGCACTCCACCTTTGATCCCGACTGAGAAAATATGTTCCGCGGCAAACGCGGTTGTGAGAGTACAAGCGAGAAAGATCAGGCGGTGCATATGGATCTTGGACGCCGATCGGCGGCTGCTAGTTTCGCGGTCTAGCTTTCCAATATCACGATCGCCAAACCCTGTTCAGCGGTGTGAGTTAGCGATAGCGCGATGTTGCGGACGCCCAAGCTATCGGCAATTTGGGCCGCTACTCCATGGAACTGCAGAGTGGGGCGACCGGTCGGCAGGTTGGCAACCTCGAAGTCCTGCCAGCGAACGCCGCGTCTCCAGCCCGTGCCAATGGCCTTCATGGCGGCTTCCTTGGCGGCAAAACGCGCCGCATATCGCTCGTAGCGATTCGCTTTCCGCTCGACGTAGGCAATTTCAGCAACGGTGTAAATGCGATCGGTAAAGCGTCGACCGTGGCGTTCGATGGCGTTGCGAATGCGGTCGACCTCCGCCAGATCGATTCCCAGGCCGACGATCACAACTCGGCGCCCGTGGACGTTATGGTTAACCGACCGTGCTTGACGCCCTTAGTGCTGATCAAGGCATCGGCAATCTTCTTGACTGCGCTTACGCGTCCCTTGACCACGAGAACCTCGAGGCAGTTGTCATGGTCCAAGTGGACGTGCAGAGTGGAGAGGATGTGATGGAAGTGCGAGTGCTGCAGGTCGGTTAGTTTCTCGTTGAGCAAACGAACGTGATGATCATAGACCAGGGTGACGGTTCCGACCACGTTACTGTCGGGGCGCTCCCAGGTTTGCTGCACGAGCACGTCACGAATCAGGTCACGGAATGCTTCCGAACGGTTGGTGTATCCGCGGGCGCCGATCAGTTGATCGAACTTCTTCAGCAGGTTGGAATCGATGGCCACGCCGATGCGGCTGAGGTCGCTCATTTGTCTGACAGGGTACCAGGAGGTGAGGGGGATTGGCGCAGTGACACGCTTTGAAAAATCGTGCTACTTTGAAACGTCGATCAGGATGCATATCCCGGACAATTTTCTGTCCA
>Ga0070714_100000415_pt1 | contig 31292 bp, 27 predicted proteins | sample LARL83metaG_FD_65450 | JGI IMG/M metagenome (GOLD analysis project Ga0070714, IMG submission 65450) | Corn, switchgrass and miscanthus rhizosphere microbial communities from Kellogg Biological Station, Michigan, USA - LAR L8-3 metaG | ecosystem: Host-associated > Plants > Roots > Rhizosphere ... | reverse complement strand
CCGCCGACGAGGACGACGCGGCGGCCGGCGCGGCGGTCGAAGCCGCTGGCCTCGAGAAGGGCGCGGGCCTGCTCGAAGGTTTCCTCGATGCGGGGCTGGATGATCGAGGTCAGGATCGAGCGTGGCACGTGGTTGGCGTGTTCGCGATCCTCCTCGCCGACCAGCGGAACGTCGATGATCTCGCGGTCGTCGGTCGGCGACGGCAGACAGCTTCCATAGAGCGTCTTCATGCGCTCGGCATGGGCGAGCGGCGTCGACAGACCGCGGGCGATGTCACTGGTGACGTGGAAGCCGCCGATCGGCACCGTGTCGGTGTGAACGAGATTGCCTTCGAGGAAGACGGCGATCGACGTCGTGCCGCCGCCCATGTCGATGACGGTGGCACCGAGGTTCATCTCGTCCTCGACCAGGCACGAGAGTCCGGCGGCGTAGGGCGAAGCGGTGAGCCCGGCGACGTCGAGGTGGCAGCGCTCGACGCAGGTCTTGAGCGTCCGCACCGCGCCGGCGTTGGCGGTGATCGCGTGCATGCGAACGCCGAGCGTCTCGCCGTACATGCCGCGCGGATCGCGGATGCCACGCGAGCCGTCGATGGTGTAGCCCACCGGAATGCAGTGAATCAGCTCGCGCTCGGAGCCGGCTGCCGAGGCACGGCCGTATGAGACCACCCGGCGCATGTCGGCGTCGTTGACCTCGTGCCCGGCGATCGAGACCTCGAAGCTCAAGGTCTGCGAGTGCGGCTGTCCCCCCGAGAGATTGACGAATACCGAGTGGATGGTCTCGCCCGCCATCTGCTCGGCGGCGTGGACCGCGGCAACGATCGAAAGCTCGGCGGCCTCGACGTCGACGATCTCGCCCGCGCGCACGCCTTCGGATCCGTGGTGGCCGATGCCGACGACGCGCAGGTTCGCGTCTTCGTCGGCCCTGGCGATGAAGCAGCAGAGCTTGGTCGATCCGACGTCGAGCGCGGCGATCAACTCGTTCTTTCCTTTTACCAACGCCATGGTTTGGCTAGCCCCAGTTGCGGTGTTGTTGTGCGTTTATGCATTCTTGCCCTTGCGGCCGGGCTTCGTTGGCGCATCCGCCGGTGGGTGGGCGAGCCGCACCACCAGCCGGTCGGGAAGGCGCATGTCAACGACCGAGATGTCGCGCGCGAGGATCTGCTCGCGCCGGTCCATCTCGGCCAACCGCGCCCAGGCGCGGCCGGGATCGAATTCGGGAAGCTGCACCTGGATGCCGCCGGTCAGGCGAACGTCCCAGCGACGAGAGCCAACGAAGGTCAGCGCCTCGATGTTCCGATAGAGATCGGGCTCGGCGGCGAGCACGCCCAGAATCGCGTGAGCGGCGCGCGGCGCCTCGTCGCCGATTACGATCGGCAGCTCACGGAAGCGCGAAAGATCGTCGCGGGTGAGGATGCGCCCGTCGGCGTCGATCGCGGCGAGTTGGCCGTCCTTTTGCCACAGCGCCACCGGCGCGCGCTCGGTCAGGCGCACGAAGATGGTGTCGGGGAGATGGCGCTCGACCACGGCGTTCTTGACCCACGGGAGAGCCTCGATGCGCAGGCGCGCCGCCTCGGGATCGACAGTCAGAAGCGGCGTGCCGCGCGCCAGCGCCAGCGCCGCGAGGATGTCGGCGCGGGGGGTTTCGCTCCGGCCTTCCACCAGAACGTCCTGGACGGTAAGGCCGAAAGCGGCGCTTGCTGCGACGATGTTCTGTTGCGCGGCCGTGGCGGCGGCCTTGAGGGCGCCGTTCTTCCAGGCGATGAACCCGGCGATGCCGGCGCCGCCGACCACCACGGCCACCGCCGCCGCCTTTGCCGCGGGCTTCACCCAGCGCGGCAGCGTCCGCCGGCGCGTCGCCTTGCTTTTGCTCTTGGTGCGACTCAGCGCGGACATGACGCGTCCTCCACGATCCAATTCACGAGTTGCTGAAATCCGATGCCGACGTGACCGGCGATCTCAGGCACCAATGACAACGGCGTCATGCCGGGCTGGGTGTTGACCTCGAGGACGTAGAACGGCCCATCGTCGGCGGTGCCCTTGGTGTCGTCGAAGCGGAGATCGGTACGCGACACGCCGCGGCAGCCGAGCGCCCGGTGGGCGGCGAGTCCGATCGCCATCGCCTCGTCGTAGCGCTTCGGCGGCAGGGGTGCCGGCATGAGGTGGTCGGCTTTGCCCTCGGTGTATTTCGCTTCGTAGTTGTAGAAACCGCTCTTGGGCCGGATCTCCAGCGCGCCCAACGCGCGATCGCCCATCACGGCCACCGTCATTTCGCGGCCGGGCACGTAGCGCTCGATCAGAACCTCGTCGCCGTAGGGCCAGGAGCTCTCGTGGAAGGAGGGATCGTTCTCGCGGACGATGCGGACGCCGACGCTGGAGCCCTCGTTGACCGGTTTCACGACGTAGGGCGGCGCCATCACGCGTCCGGCCAGCACGTCGTCTCGGCGAACGACGCTGCCTTCGGCGACGCGGAGGCCGGCATGCTCGAAAAGACGGCGCGCCGTCGGCTTGTCCATTGCCAGCGCCGACGCCAGCACGCCCGAGTGCGTGTAGGGAATGTCGAGGATGTCGAGAATGCCCTGCACGCAGCCGTCCTCGCCGTAGCGGCCGTGCAGAGCGTTGAAGACGACGTCGGGCCTGGGCGTGAGCCTGGCGGTCAATGCGCCGATGTCGCGGGTGAGATCGATCGTTGCCACGTCGTGGCCAAGGCTGGTCAGCGCGCGCGCCACGGCAGCGCCCGAAACCAGCGACACCTCGCGCTCGGCGGACCAGCCGCCCATCAACACCGCCACCCGGCGCCGCGCCGTCATGCCGTCACCTCTTTAAAGGCGCTCGGCGCCGGAACGCCGACGCGGCGAATCTCCCATTCCAGCGTTACGCCGGTTTCCTGGAGGACGCGGCGCCGGACTTCCTCGCCCAGCGCCTCGATGTCGGCAGCGGTCGCGGTGCCGCTGTTGATAAGGAAATTGCAGTGCTTCTCCGAAACCGTGGCGCCGCCGCGGACAAGCCCGCGGCAGCCCGCGGCCTCGATCAGTTGCCACGCCTTGCGGCCGTGGGCTTCCGGCTGGTCCGGGTTCTTGAACGTCGAACCGCCGGTGCGTACGCGGATCGGCTGGCTTTCCTCGCGAGTCGCGCGAATCTCGTCCATGCGTGCGGCGATGCCGACGCCCGGCGCTTCGACGCCTCTGAGGCGTGCCGCGGTGACGATCCAGTCTTCCGGCAGCAGCGAGTGGCGGTAGGTCAGGCCAAGCTCTTCGCCGGAGAGCGTATGCGCGGCGCCCTGACCGTCGAGGGCTTCGGCTTCGACCAGCACGTCCTTGATCTCGCCGCCGAAAGCGCCGCCGTTCATGCGCACGGCGCCGCCGATCGTGCCCGGGATACCCGAAAGAAACTCGAGACCCGCGATCCCGGCATCGCGCGCCATGCGGGCGACATTGATGTCGAGGGCGGCTGCGCCGCTGACGATCTCATGGCCTTCGGCATGGATATCGGCGAAGCCGCGGCCCAGCCGGATCACCACACCCGGCACGCCGCCGTCGCGCACGAGCAGATTCGAGCCGACGCCGATCACGGTGAACGGCACGTCGCCGGGGCAGCCGGCGAGGAACTGGGCGAGGTCGTCGCGATCGGCCGGGCGGAACATCACCTCGGCCGGACCGCCGACGCGGAACCAGGTGATACGGGCAAGATCGGCCCGCTCGCTGTAGCGGCCGCGGACGGCGGGAAGCCGCGCGAGGAGCGAGCCGGCGGTGTGCTGGGCGGGCATCATCGTTGCCCTCCCGCGGTGCCGGCCTGGGTCGCGGAGCGACCGGACTGAACGGCTGCGAGCGCCGCCGGCAGCGCCTGCGCCCAGTTGGTGATGGAGCCGGCACCGAGGCAGACGACGACGTCGCCTGCCTGCGCGCGCTCGGCGATGGTGGCGGCGAGCGCATCGGCATTGGGCAGCGCGACGGCGGCGCGATGGCCGTGGTTGGTGAGGGCGGCCGCCAGATGATCGCGGTCGATGCCTTCGATCGGCGGCTCGCCCGCGGGGTAGACGTCGGCGACGACGACGATGTCGGCATCGTTGAAGCAGGTGGAGAATTCCTCGAACAGGTCGCGTAGCCGGGTGTAGCGGTGCGGCTGGATGACGGCGACGATCTTCCCGCCGAACGCCTCGCGGGCGGCGCGTAGCACGGCCGCGATCTCGACGGGATGATGGGCGTAGTCGTCGATCACGGTGACGCCGCCCGCCTCGCCGACCTTGGTGAAGCGGCGCTTGACGCCGGCGAACGCCGCCAGCGCTTCGCGGATGACGCCGTCCTCGAGGCCCATCTCGCGGGCGACGGCGATCGCCGCGCAGGCGTTCTGGACGTTGTGGCGGCCGTACATCGGCAGCTTGAGATCACGGATCGCGCCCTCCGCTCCGGCGCCGGTCTCGGCGGCACGCTCGGAGACGATGACATCGAAGCGGGCGCCCTCGGGGCCAAGCTTGACGTTGACCGCGCGCACGTCGGCCTGCGGGCTCATGCCGTAGGTGACGATCTTGCGGTCGGCGAGCTTCGGGATCAGCGCCTGCACCTCGGGATGATCGAGGCACAGCGCGGCGAAGCCGTAGAACGGGATGTTCTGGACGAACGACAGGAAGGCACGCCGTACCGAATCGAAGTCGCCGTAGAAATCGAGGTGCTCGGGGTCGATGTTGGTGACGACGGCGATGGCCGCCGGCAGCTTGACGAAGGTGCCGTCGGACTCATCCGCTTCGACCACCATCCAGTCGCCCTCGCCGAGGCGCGCGTTGGAGCCCGACGCCGAGAGAATCCCGCCGACGATCACGGTGGGGTCGAGGCCGGCGTGCTCGAGGATGGCGGCGACCAGCGAGGTCGTCGTCGTCTTGCCGTGGGTGCCGCCGACCGCCACCGACCATTTGAGGCGCATCAGCTCGCCCAGCATCTCGGCGCGGCGCACCACCGGCAGGAGCTTGGCGCGCGCGGCCTGGACCTCGGGGTTCTCGGCCTTGATCGCCGACGAGACGACGATGACCCGCGCCTCGCCGATGTTGTCCGCGGCGTGGCCGATCGCGACCGCGATGCCCATGGTGCGCAGGCGCTTCACGTTGGCGTTCTCGGCGACGTCGGAGCCCTGCACGGCGTACCCCAGATTGTGGAGCACCTCGGCGATGCCGCTCATGCCGATGCCGCCGATGCCGACGAAATGAATCGTGCCGATGGAAAGCGGAAGCGCTCTCATGCCAGCGCCGCCTTTCCGCCGCTGCCGCCGGCGCCGTCGACGGTATCGTTGCCGTGAGCGTCGTTCGTCGTTTCGCCGTCGCGAGCGAGAACGGTGCGCGCCGGGCACAACCCGGAAACGAGGATCGCGAGATTGCCGGCGGCATTGGCCGTCCCCAGCGTCCGCGCGGAGTCGGCGAGCCGCGCCAGGCTGGGCGGGTGGCCGATGAGGAGCTTCAGGCGCGCGGCCAGCGCGTCGGCGTCGAACGCGCCTTGCGGCATCAGGATCGCCGCGCCGGCGGCATCGAGCGCGCGCGCGTTCGCCGTCTGATGATCGTCGGCGGCATGGGGGTAAGGGACGAGAATCGCCGGACGGCCGGCGCAGGTGACCTCGGCGATGGTCGAGGCTCCGGCGCGGCCGATGAACAGGTGCGTGGTGCCGAGCCGCTCGGCGATGTCGCCGAAGAACGACGCGATCTCGGCGCGGATCCCGGCGTCGGCGTAGAACTTGCGGACGGCGTCGACGTCCTCGGGTCGGGCCTGCTGCGACACCTCGAGACGGCTGCGGATGTCTTCGGGGAAGCGCACGAGGGCGGAGGGCACGACCGATGCGAACACGTTGGCGCCCTGCGAGCCGCCGGTGACCAGGATGCGGATCGGCCCTTGCGGACCCGGCGCCGCATACGGCGCGTCGCGCAGCGCCCGCACGGCGCCGCGCACCGGATTGCCGGTCATCACGGCTTTGCGCGTGTCCGCCGGCTTTATGCCGGCGACCTCGGGGAACGAGGTGCCGATGGCGGTGACGCGCGAGGCGAGCAGGCGGTTGGCGCGCCCCATCAGGGCGTTCTGCTCGTGGATGACCGTCGGAATCCTGAGCCGGCTTGCCGCCCACATCGCCGGCACCGAGGCATAGCCGCCGAAGCCGACGACGACGCTCGGCGTGAGCTGGCGGAACAGGCGCCGCGACTGCGCCGCGCCGGCGAGAAGCGACGCCGCGCCCCTGGCGCGCTCGATCCAGCCGCCGCTCACCCGGCCCGCGCTGATCCGATGCGTCGGCAGCAGGCCGAGCTCGCCTTTGTAGGCCTCGCCGCGCCGGTCGGTGAACAGCGCCAGGGTGTAGCCGCGCGCGCGCAGCGCCTCGGCGAGCGCCTCGGCCGGGAACACGTGGCCGCCGGTGCCGCCGGCGACGAGGACGATCGGGTGGCGCTGGGATTCGGCCTGATGGTCGGGAAGGGCGCTTGCCATCATGCCTCCCCGTAACCGGCGCGGCGGCGGGTCAGCGCCAGAACCAGACCCATGGTGAAGGCGATGCCGAGGAGCGACGAGCCGCCGTAGGAAATGAGCGGCAGCGTCATCCCCTTGGTCGGGATCAGCGCCATCGTCGACGACATGTGGATCAGCGCCTGGATGCCGAACTGCGTCAGGAGCCCGGTCACGGCGTAGAGCACGAATAGGTTCCGCTCCGACATCATCCGACCGAAGCCGCGGAGGACGATGAACGCGAAGATCGCGACCAGAAACGCGCAGAGCACGAAGCCCATCTCCTCGCCGGCGACGGCGAAGATGAAGTCGGAGTGGGCGTCGGGCAGGAAATCCTTCACCGTGCCTTCGCCCGGGCCGCGGCCGAACAGGCCGCCGTTCATGAACGCCTCGAGCCCGGTGTTGATCTGATAGGTGTCGCCGGAGGCCGGATCGAGGAAGCGGTCGACGCGGCTCGCGACGTGGGAGAAAGCGAAGTAGGCGCCGGTGAAGCCGATCAGGCCGAGGCCGAACACGATCCCGACCAGCAGGAGCGGGATGCCGGCGACGAAAAACTGGGCGAAGGTGAACACGACCATGACGATGGTCATGCCGAGATCGGGCTGCATCATGAGGAGGCCGATCGTCAGGCCGAACAGGGCGAGCGCCAGGAGATGGCCGGGGAAACGCTCCTCCATCCGCCACGCCGAGAGGAGCCAGGCCGTCACGATGGCCAGCGCGGGCTTGGCGATTTCCGACGGCTGCAGCGACAGCGGGCCGAAGGCGATCCAGCGGCGGGCGCCCTTGATCTCGCTGCCGACGAACGGCACCAGCGCCATCAGCACGAGCGCCCCAAACAGCGCGACGACCGCGACGCGGCGCGTTTCCTTGGGCGAGAGCAGGGACACCGACAGGATGATGACGGTCGCCGGCGCCAGGTAAAGAAGCTGATGCCGCACGAAGTAGTAGGGGTCGAGGCCAATGCGTCCGGCCACCGCCGGACTGGCGGCGAGAGTCAGCAGAAGCCCGATGCCGATCAGAACGGCGATCGCCGCGAGGGTCCAGTGGTCGACGGTCCACCACCAGCGGGCGATGACGGATGTGTCGTTGCGGGCGAAGTTCATGCTGAGACTCCTTCCCGCTGCGCCTCGAGCGCGATCTCGCGCACCAGCGCCTTGAAGGCCTCGCCGCGCGCTTCGAAGTTGGCGAACTGATCGAACGAGGCGCAGGCGGGCGAGAGCAGCACCACTGCGTTCTTTCGGCCTTCCGCGCGCGCCTGGGCGAAGGCGGCGCGGGTGGCGGCATCGAGCGTGCCGGACATCGTCGTCGGCACCTGGCCCGTGAGCGTCGCGGCGAAGTCCTTGGCTGCTTGGCCGATCAGGAAGGCGCGGCGGATGCGCGGCCAGAATTGGTCGAGGCCGTCGATGCCGCCTTCCTTGGGAAGGCCGCCGGCGATCCAATAGATCGTGTCGTAGCAGGCGAGCGCCTTCGACGCCGCATCGCCGTTGGTGGCCTTCGAATCGTTGACGAACAGCACGCCGTCGATCTCCGCCACGCGCTCCTGGCGGTGGGCGAGCCCGGGGTAGGACGCGATCGCCCGGGCGATGCGGTCGGGGTCGAGCCCGATCGCGCGCGCGGCGGCAAACGCCGCGGCGGCGTTCTGGGCATTGTGCATGCCGGGGAGCGCCACGGCGTCGGCGAGGTCGAGCACGCGCTCGGCGCGTCCCTGGGTGTCGTCCACCAGCCGACCGCCCAGGGCGTAGGCGCCGCCGCCGACGGTGCGGCTGGCGGAGATGCCGACGACCTTGAGCCGCCCCTTGGCCTGAAGCTCGGCGGCGATGGTGCGGCAGGGCTCGTCGTCGAGGCCGATCACCGCCGTGCCGCCGTTTCTCACGACGGCGAACATCCGGCGCTTGGCAGCGATGTAGCCGTCCATGCCGCCATGGCGGTCGAGGTGATCGGGGGTGATGTTGAGAAGGATTCCCACGGCAAAGCCGCGGGTGTGGATGAGCTCGAGCTGATAGCTCGAAAGCTCGATGACGTAGTTGCCGTCGGCGCCGAGCGCCCGGAGGCCGAGCGCCGCCGGGCCGAGGTTGCCGCCGATCTCCGGGGCGAGCCCCGCCTGGGTCAGGATATGGCCGAGCAGAGCCGTCACCGTCGACTTGCCGTTGGTGCCGGTGACGCCGATGAAGCAGGCGGACGCTTGCGCGCGCAGCAGCAGATCGACGTCGCAGACGAGCGGAATCGCCGCTGCCTTGGCGCGCGCCGCGATCGGATGCGGCGCCGGGAAGCTGTGCGGGATGCCCGGCGACATGACCAGCGCCGTGAAGCCGCCGAAATCGGCATCGGCGAGACTGCCGACCGGAATGCCGGCGCCGAGTGCCGCATCGCGCTTGACGCCGGCGTCGTCCCACGCGGTCACGCGCGCTCCCGAGGCGAGCAACGCGCGCGCGGCCGTCATGCCGGAGGCTCCGAGCCCCAGGACGGCGTAGCGTTCGTTGTTGGCGAAGGGCAGGGCGATCACGAACTACCTCAACTTCAGCGTGGCGAGGCCGACCAGGGCCAGCACCGTGGCGATGATCCAGAAGCGGATGACGATGGTCGGCTCGGCCCAGCCCTTCTTTTCGTAATGGTGGTGCAGGGGCGCCATGCGGAAGACCCGCTTGCCGGTGAGCTTGTAGGAGACGACCTGGACGATCACCGACATCGTCTCGAGCACGAACAGGCCGCCGACGATGGCGAGCACGATCTCATGCTTGACGATGACGGCGATCGAGCCGAGCGCACCGCCCATGGAGAGCGAGCCGGTATCGCCCATGAACACCATGGCCGGCGGCGCGTTGAACCACAGGAAGCCGAGACCCGCGCCGATCAGCGCGCCGCAGAACACGGCGAGCTCGCCCGAGCCGGCGACATAGTGGAGCTGCAGGTAATTGGCGAACACCAGGTTGCCGACGACGTAGCTGATGAGTGCGAAGCAGGCGGCGGCAATCATCACCGGCACGATGGCAAGGCCGTCGAGTCCGTCGGTGAGGTTCACGGCGTTCGAGGCGCCCACCATGACGAAGACCGCGAACGGCAGGAACATCAGGCCGAGCTGAAGGACGATCTCCTTGAAGAACGGCACCGCCAGCGACGTGGTCAGGGGATCGCGGGAGAGCGACATGATCCAGCCGGTGGCGATGGCCGCGACCAGGCACTCGCCGAGAAGCTTGGTCCGCCCGGAGACGCCCTTATGGCTGCGGCGGGTGAGCTTCAGATAATCGTCGGCGAAGCCGACCAGGCCGAATCCGGTCGTCACCAGGATCGCCGCCCAGACGTATTTGTTGGCGAGGTCGGCCCACAGCAGCGTGCCGGCGAGAAGGCCGAGCAGAATGATGAGGCCGCCCATCGTCGGCGTGCCCTTCTTGGTGAGGAGATGGCTTTCCGGCCCGTCGGTGCGGATCGGCTGGCCTTCGCGCTGCTTGGCCTTGAGCCAGCGGATGACGGACGGCCCGCAAAGGAAACAAACGAGAAGCGATGTCATCACGGCGCCGCCGGTGCGGAACGTGATGTACCGGAACAGATTGAACGGCGCGAAATCGGTCGCAAGCGGCGCCAGCAGGTTGTAAAGCACGGTCCGTCGTTTCCTTCCCGTTCGTCTAGTTGCCGTTCACGGCGGGTCGCGGCATCTCCGCCTGCGCAAGGAGCGCCGTCACCACCCGGTCCATCCGCATGCCATGGGAGCCTTTGACGACGACGACGTCGCCCGCGCGCACGAGCTCGCACGCGACCGCCGCCAGATCCTCGGCGCGATCGGCGTGGGTGCCCTGCAAAGCGACGGGCAGCGCGCGATGGAGCGAACGCATCAACGGCCCTGCCGTCAGCACCAGGTCGAAGCCGTGCTCGCGCAATGCGGCGGCGAGCTCCGTGTGGAAGCGCTCGGCCTCGGGGCCCAGCTCAAGCATGTCGCCCAGCACCGCGATCCGCCGCCCGCCGGGCCCCACCGGCACCGCGCCGGCGGCCGCGCAGGCCGCGCGCATGGCCGCAGGGCTCGCGTTGTAGGACTCGTCGAGGAGCGCGTAGTAGCCACCGACGGTGGCGACATCATGGCGAAGGCCGCGCCCCGCGGGTGCTGCCATATCGCCCAAAGCCTGGGCTGCGCGGGCGATGTCGCCGCCCAACGCCGAAACCGTAGCGAGCGCCGCCAGGGCGTTGAGTGCCCAATGACGCGCCGGAACCGAAAGGTGGAACGACAGAGGCCGGTCGCCCAAGCGCGCCGCAACGTCGAGGCCGCGGCCGTCCGCCCGCGGGACCGCCGAAACGAGCCGAGCCCAGGCCGTTTCCGCGGCTCCGAAGGACAGGATTCTTTTGGCGTGACGACCTTCGGCGCGGCGCGAGAGCAGCGCGAAGAACGGCGAGTCGCCGTTGATGACGGCGCTGCCCTCGCCGGGTGCCAGGCCTGCGAAAATCTCGGCCTTGGCCTCGGCGATCGCCTCGAGCGACGGGAAATGCTCGGTGTGGACCGGCTCGACCGCCGTCACCACCGCGACGTCGGGGCGGACGAGCCTGGTGAGCGGCTCGATCTCGCCGGCGTGGTTCATGCCGATCTCGAACACCGCGAAACGGGTGGTGCGCGGCATGCGCGCGAGCGACAGCGGAACGCCCCACTGGTTGTTGAAGCTGCCTTCGGCGGCGTGAGTGGCGCCCTGGGCGCCGAGCGCCGCGTGCAGCATCTCCTTGGTGGTGGTCTTGCCGACGCTGCCGGTCACGGCGGCGACGCGGCCCATGATGCGGGCGCGGGCGGCGCGGGCGAGATCGGCGAGCGCCGTCTCGACGTTCTCGACCACGAGAAGAGCGGCGTTCGCGGGCACTCCGTCGGGCCTGCGGCTGACCAGCGCGGCGGCGGCGCCCTGCGCGAGCGCCGCGGCGACGAAGTCATGGCCGTCGCGGACGGCGGTGAGGGCGACGAACAGATCGCCCGGCTTCACGGTGCGCGAATCGATCGAGACGCCGGTCGCGCGCCAGTCACGCGTCGAGCGGCCGCCAGTGGCGGTCTCGGCGTCGTGGGTGGTCCACAGCGGCGTCTCCCAGCTCATTGCGTTCCCTTCACCGATCGGGGCGTCATCGGCCACCGCGGCCGCGCGCCGCGTCGCGGGCGACGGTGCGGTCGTCGAATGGAATGACTTTGTCGCCGATGATCTGGCCTTGCTCGTGACCTTTGCCCGCGATCAGAAGAACGTCTCCGGTCTGAAGGCTGTCGATGGCGGCGGCGATGGCCTGGGCGCGGTCGCCGATCTCGACGGCTCCGCTTGCCCCCGCCATCACCGCGGCGCGGATCGCCGCCGCGCTTTCGCTGCGGGGATTGTCGTCGGTGACGATGACCCGATCGGCGAGACGAACGCCGATGCGGCCCATCTCCGGGCGCTTGCCGGCGTCGCGGTCGCCGCCGCAGCCGAACACGACCAGGAGGCGGCCGGCCGCGTGCGGGCGAGCCGAGGCCAGGGCGTTTGCGAGCGCGTCGGGCGTATGCGCGTAGTCGACGTACACCGCGGCGCCGTTGGGCAGCGTCGCCGCGAGCTCCATCCGCCCCGGCACGCCGGTCAACGCCGGCAGCGCGCCGAGGACGGAATCCGTCTCCTCGCCGCAGGCGAGGAGGAGACCCAGCGCCGCCGCGACGTTGGCGGCCTGGAACGTGCCGATCAGCGGCAGATCGCCCTCGAACGAACGTCCGCCGACGCTGAGGCGGATATGCTGGCCCGCGGCGGTGGGACTGGTGTCGCGGATGCGCACATCCTCGCCGTTGATGCCGAAGGTGACGATCCGCTGCCGGCGGGCGCGGGCGACGGCGGCGACGGTTTCGAATTCCGGCGAGTCGGCGTTGATGACCGCGTGGCCGTGAGCGGGCAGGATTTCCGCGAACAGGCGCAGCTTCGCCGCGAGATAGGCCTCGAACGTCTTGTGATAGTCGAGGTGGTCGCGGGTGAGATTGGTGAAGACGGCGGCGGTGAGCTCGACGCCGTCGAGGCGGTACTGATCGAGGCCGTGCGACGACGCCTCCATGGCGAGGCGGTCGACGCCGCGACGCTTGAGCTCGGCGAGAATCCGGTGCAGCTCGACCGGATCGGGCGTCGTCAACGCGCCGGGCTCGCGATAGTCCGGCGCGCTGACGCCGAGCGTGCCGATGCTGGCGCCGGCTTCGCCGATCGCCTGCCAGAGCTGGCGCGCGAAGGTGACGGTCGAGGTCTTGCCGTTGGTGCCGGTGACGGCGGCGATGCGTTCCGGCTGGCCGCCGTAGAAGCGCGCCGTCAGCAGCGCGAACCGGCGCCGCGGGTTGTCGTCGCCGAGAACGGGAACGTCGGCGACCCCGGGTTGCCGCGCCTGCTGCTCGGCAAGCTCGGCGCGCATCGCGGCGGCGAAGCCCTCCGCGACGAGCACGGCCGTCGCGCCGCGCGCGATCGCGTCGGCGACGAACGCGCGGCCGTCGCCGCGCGCGCCGGGCAGCGCCGCGAACAGCGTGCCGGGCTTCACCCGGCGCGAATCGGAGGTGAGACCGGCGATCTCTCGATCCGCTTCGGCCGCCTGTTTCTCCAGTCGCGTTCCCATGCCTTTCACGAGTTCAGTTAGCCGCAATCCGTTTGCTCCCGGGCGCGCTGACGTTGAGGTCCATTGCCGAGCGCACCTCGGGGGCGTTCTCGTCGACCGGCTGGACCCCGAGCATCGCCGCCGTGCGGGCGATCACGTGCCCGACCACCGGCGCCGCCACCCAACCGCCGGTCGAGTAGCCGTAGGTGTCCTTGGTGCCGTGCGGCTCGTCGACCATGGCGAGCACGATGTAGCGCGGTGCGGTCATCGGGAAGGCACTGACAAAGAGCGAAAGGTTGGACTTGCGCTTGTAGCCGCCGACGCCGGTCTTCTCGGCGGTGCCGGTCTTGCCGCCGACCAGATAGCCGGGAACGGCGGCGAACTTGCCGGTGCCGTCGGTGACGACGAGACGCATCAGCTTGCGCATGATGTAGGACGTCTGCTCGGAAATCACACGCTCTCCCGGCACCGCTTCGCCGGGGCGGCGCTTGATGACGGTGACGGGGTGAAGGACGCCGCCGTCGGCGACGGCGGCGACACCCCGCGCGAGATGCACCGGCGTGACCGAGAGGCCGTGGCCGAAGGCGATGGTCATGGTGTTGACCTCGCGCCACGGGTTCGGCACATGCGGGATGCCGTGCTCCGGCAGCTCGAGCGAGGTGAGCGGCTTGGTCAGGCCGAAGCGCTCGATGTACTTGCGATGCGTCGCAACGCCCGCTTCCATTGCGATGCGCGCCGCACCGAGGTTCGACGAATACTTGATCACCTCGGCGAGCGACAGCCAGCGGTGCTCGCCCTTGTAGTCGGTGATGGTAAAGCGGCCGACCTTGATCGGGTGCACGGCATCGTAGGTCGAGGCCAGCGTCGCCGAACCCGAGTCGAGCGCCATCGACACGGTGAACAGCTTGAACGTCGAGCCCATCTCGTAGACGCCCATGGTGTTGCGGTCGAAGATCGCGTCGGGGTCGTGGCCGACCGGGTTGTGGGGATCGAAGTCCGGCAGCGAAACCATGGCAATGATCTCGCCGGTGTTCGCGTCCATGACCAGGCCGCTGGCGCCGACGGCGCGGAACTTGTCGACGGCGGCAGCAAGCTCTTCGTGAAGGATGTGCTGGACGCGGAGGTCGATCGAGAGCTGCACCGGCTGCTCGCTGGTGCGGAGCTGCTCGTCGAACGACTTCTCGACGCCGGCGAGGCCGTGATTGTCGGTGCCGGCGTAGCCCACGACGTGGGCGGCGTCGTTCCCTTGCGGGTAGACGCGGCGCTCCTCGCGCAGGAAATAGAGGCCGGGGATGCCGAGCGCGTTCACCGCATACTCGGCCTTCGGGGTGAGGTTGCGCTTGAGCCAGACGAAGCTCCGACCCGACGACAGCTTGGCCTCGATCTCGGCCGCCGGCAACTCGGGCAGCACGCGCGCGATTTTCTTCGCAGCCTCCTTGGCGTCGAGCACGTGATGAGGGTTGGCATAGAGGGACGCGGTGGCGAGCGACGTCGCCAGGATGACGCCGTTGCGATCGACGATGTCGGCGCGGGATGCCGTGAACGGCTGGGCGCGTGCCGCCTGGCGCGGCTCGTAGCCGTCCTTGAGCAGCGTCAGATCGCCCACGCGGGCGACGATCGCCAGGAACGCGATGATGAAAAGACCGGCGCCCATGAGAAGGCGCTTGCGGCCGATCTCGACCGATTGCTTGTGGACGCCGTCGAGACGCGCGAGCTCTTCGCCGCTCATCGACCGCCTCCGGGAAGCGGCCCCGAACGGTCGATCGTCGCGACCGGGGTCGGCACGAACGTCGGGATCGCCGGCTTGGGTTGCCGCCGCACCGCCGGCTCGGGCTGCGCGCTCGACTGCAGGGAGGCGGGGTCCACCGGATCGGCGCCGCGCATCGGGATCTGCGCGATCGAACCCATCTGGGTCGCTTTCGGCGGGCCGAGATCGAGATACTTCTTCGCGAGCCGCTCGATGCGCTCTGGGCGGTCGAGATAGGTCCATTCGGCGCGCAGGACGTGAATCTGATCCTGCTCGTGGACGAGGTCGCGGTTGATCTTGGCGAGCCGGTCCTCGAGCTTCTGGACCTGATACTTGACGTGAAAGAGACCGAAGCCGACGAGGGCGGCGAGCAGCGACCAGAACACGGTGGCGCGCCAGCTCACGATTGCGCCCCCGTTGCCCTCGGAATGGGTGGAGCGTCGGTGCGGATCGCCGCGCGCATCCGCGCCGAGCGGGCGCGCGGGTTGGCGGTGCATTCCGCCTCGCTCGGGCGCGCCACCTTGCGGGTCAGCAGTGAAAAGGGTGGCGCGGCCGCTCGCGTTGTCCCCCGGGAGGAAAGGGACGGCTGATGACGCGAGGGCCGCGCCGAGGAACCGACACGGAGACTGAGAAACGATTTGACCGTGCGGTCCTCAAGAGAATGGAAGGAAACGACGACGAGACGCCCGTCGGGCGCCAGCAGGCGCTCGGCGTCGGCGAGCCCGCTCTCGAGCTCGCCCAGCTCGTCGTTGACGTGGATGCGCAGCGCTTGGAACGTGCGCGTCGCCGAATCGATCCGCGCCCCCTTGGGGCCGACGCGCGGGCCGATCGCGCGATGGACGACGCCGACGAGCTCATCGGTGCGGGCAATCGCCTTCTCAATGCGGGCGCGGACGATGGCGCGGGCGATGGCGCGGGCGCGCCGCTCTTCGCCGTAGACGTAGAGGATGTCGGCGAGCGTCTCTTCGTCGGCGGTGTTGACGATATCGGCGGCACTGGCGCCGGTCTTGCCCATGCGCATGTCGAGCGGCCCGTCGGCGCGGAACGAGAAGCCGCGCGCGGCCTCGTCGATCTGCGGCGACGAGACGCCGAGGTCGAGGGCGACGCCGTCGACCATGGTCACGCCGCGCTCGGCGAGCAGGCTCCCCATTGCGCCGAAGCGGCCGTGAACGGAGTGGAGTCGGCCGCTGTAGGCGGCGGCGAGCGCGTTGGCGCGGTCGATCGCGTCGGGATCGCGGTCGATCGCCCATACCGTGCAGTCGCACGAATCGAGGATGGCGCGGGTGTAGCCGCCGGCGCCGAAGGTGCCGTCGACGTAGATGCCGCCGTCGCGGGGCGCCAGCGCCTTCATCACCTCGGCCAGCATGACCGGGACGTGACCGCCGGAAGGAGTCGGAACGCGGGCCGTCATGCGCCGTCTCCGCCGCGGTCGGGGCCGCGCCCGTCGGCTTGCGGGCGACGCAGGCGCGGCAGCGTCTTCTGGTTCTTCACGCGCTCGCGGGCCTTCTCGGCGTGGGCTTCGAACGTCGCCGGATTCCAGATCTGGAAGGTGGCGCCGCGGCCGACGAAGGCGGCATCGGCGGTGATGCCGGCATGGCGGGCGAGTATCTCGGGCAGGATGATGCGGCCTTCGCCGTCGAACGGAAGCTGATGGGCGTCGGCGAAGATCGCGGCGAGATCCTCCTGGCCTTCGGAGAACAACTCCATCTCGTCGAGACTGTCGGCGAGGCGGTTGAGGCGGTCGATGCTCCAGCCTTCGATGGCGGGATCGCGGAACGAGCGGAAGGCGACGATGCCCTGAAACGGCTGGCTGGCCAGCGCCGCGCGCATTCCCGCCGGGACCGATACCCGGCCCTTGCGGTCCACTTTGTTGACGACAGTGGACAGGAACAGCGCCACGCGAAACCCCCTCAGCCACCCTGGGCGCGGCCCGCTCCGCGTTGTCCAAGGCGAGTGCTCTAAGGCCCGTCCGGGCGGCTCTGGCCTGCTATGGGCCGGGATGCCGCCGATTTGGGATTTCGTGGGATAACATGGGAAATTATGGGCCGTCAATCGAAATGGCCCAAAAAACCAAGGGAAATCCAATGATTCCGAACCGCTGCGCCACCGACGGCCAAGCTTGGTTCGGTCGCGCCTGCTGTGCTCGTTAACCTTCCCGGCCCAAGACGTTGAATCGGATAGTCCTGGAAAAGCGTAGGAACGTGCGGTTAATCAATATATTACGATTTATTAACCTTAATATGGATAATTAACCATTCGGCCGCAGAGATTAACATCTATTGGAGTAATCGCCAGACGGCCTGTAAGCCGGGTTCTGTGCCCCTTGCGGGGCGATGACCATTCCTCTGGGACGCCTGTCGCCAGGCGCCTCAAGCGACCGACCCGGGCGGCGATCCGAAGACCGATCCGTCGGCACCCTCGCGGGTCCGACCGGCCGCCCCTATTTGGTCTTGCTCCCGGTGAGGTTTGCCGTGCCGTCCTTGTTGCCAAGGCCGCGGTGCGCTCTTACCGCACCGTTTCACCCTTGCCGGCTCGCAAGCCGGCGGTCTCGTCTCTGTGGCACTGTCTCTGGGGTCGCCCCCGCCGGGCGTTACCCGGCACCGTGTCCTCGTGGAGCCCGGACTTTCCTCCCCCGGTTTCCCGGGAGCGGCCATCCGGCCGTCTGGCAGGGGAGACGTAGGCTCATGGCGCAGGGCCGTCAAGCGACGCCTATTTCCGCCCGGGCCGACTCCGCTCCAGCGCCTCGACCGCGTCGGCCACCGCCTGGATGCGGGCGACGGTGTCCATGTCGAGCGTTCCGTCGACGCGCGCCGGCCGCCAGTGGCGCTGGAACGCCGAGATCACCATCAGCGTCTTGGCGTCGAAGCGGCCGTGCGCGTCGCACTCGTAGCCGATGTAGGCGAGCGCTTCCTGGGCGGCTTCGACCGAGGCGCCGCCCGCTTCGAGCGGCAGGAACAGCGGCGCCTCGGGCTTCGAGCCGGGCATCATCGTCGGCCAGAAGCCGACGCCGCTCCTGGCGCACCCTTCCCAGTCGAACAGCTCGCCGGGATCGGCCTTGCGCGTCGGCGCCACGTCGGAATGAGCGAGGACGCGAAACGGCGAGATGCCATGGCGGGCGACGATGTCGCGGGCGAGAGCCAGGAACGCCGCCATCTGCGCTTCGGGGAACGGGCGGTAGTCGAACTCGAGGCCGGGATTCTGCAACTCGATGCCGATCGCGCGCGAATTGATGTCGCGCTCGCCGGCCCAGTAGGAGACGCCGGCGTGCCACGCCCGGTCGGCCTCCTGGACGAGGCGATGGATGCGACCGTCCTCCTCGATCAGATAATGCGCGCTGACCCTGTTCTCGACCGACCCGTCGCAGAGGCGGTGGAGCGATTCCGCGGCGGTCTCCATGCCGGTGTAGTGGACCACCAGCATGTCGATGGCGCGTGCGCGGACGTCGAAGTTGGGCGAGGCGTGTTCGACGAAGGAAAGAGGCATGGCGCTTTTTAGCGCGGCGTCCGCGTCAGTGCCAGCGCGGCGCCGTCGCTTGCGGCGGCGCACGATCGGGTGCGCGAGCCGGTCATGGCGCGTGAACGCTATTTCGCGGCGGTTGTGGACGTCTCGCTCGGCGATGACTCGGTGCGATCGCCGTCTGCGGGCTTCGCGGGATGCTCGGCGGTGAAGTGGAAGCGGCATGCGTCGCCGCCGCGAACCATGCAGGTGCGATGCTCGACCCGGCAGCCGCTGGTGGCGGACAGCAGCGCGATGTCGAAGCTGCACACCTCGGGGCACTTCGCGGCGAGCTTGTGAAAGACGCAGTTGTGGGCTTCGATCATCCGCTCGCCGTTCTCCGTCCTGGCGACGGCGTCGTAGCCGAGCTCCTGCATGATCCCGGCGACCGCCGCGATCCGTCCGGCCGAGCCGCTTTCGCCCGTCAGGCGCCCCGTCAGCGAGGCGGCGACGGTGCGGCCCATTTCGGCGAGCTTCTCGTCGAGGCCGGAGTCGTTCGGCCGGGCATGCAGCATTTGCAGCAGCAGTTCGGAAAACCACGAGTACTGGCGCGGGAACCGTTCGTTGCCGGCGTCGGTCAGCACATAGAGCTGCTCGGGCCGGCCGCCCGAGGGCTGGGTTCTGCCTTTCGCCACCAGACCGTCGCGCTCAAGCGAGGTCAGGTGCTGGCGGACCGCATTCCGGCTGACGTCGAGAGTCTGCGCGAGCGCCTGCACGGTCAGGCCGTCCTTGTTGTGCAGAAGGGTGCGCATCAGCGCTTGCTGGGTGCTGTCGGCGGTCTCGATGAGAGCGGTCATGACGCTGTTCCAATGCCTTTCGTCAGCCTCGTAGACCTATCACCTCACGGTATATAGGGCAATTAAAACATCTAAAAATGTTTAAACATAAATATATTGATTAAGTAGATGGGGCCTTGCTATAGCTGCCTCATCGGGTTCCCCGCAGCGGGCTTCCCACAACGGGTTTTCAAAAGGAGCACATCCCATGCAAGCCTCGAGATTCATGATTACTGCCGCGTCGCTGTCGCTGGCCGCCCTGATGGCGCAGCCGGCCATGGCCGCCGGGCAGACTGGCCCCGCGCATACCCACGCCCACGGGTCGGTCGTGCCCGTCGCCGCCACCGCCAACCCGGCTAAGGTCGATGCCATCAAAGCCGCGCTGCGCGATCTCTGGATCGGCCATGTGTTCTGGGTCCGCAACGTCGTCGTCGCGGCACTCGCCGGCAATACCGCCGCCGAGCAGGCGGCCGAGAAGCAGGTCGTCGCCAATGCCCAGGCGATCGCCGGCGCGTTCGAGCCCTACTACGGCGTCAAGGCCAAGGACAAGCTGTTCGGGCTGCTCGCCGGGCATTACGGCGCGGTCAAAGCCTACCTCGATGCGTCGATCGCCAAGGATTCCGCCAAGCAGTCCGAGGCGACCACGAAGCTCCTGAACAACGCCAGCGAGATCGCGGCTTTCCTGAGCAGCGCCAACCCCTACCTGCCGAAGGCCACCGTCGAGGAGCTTCTCCAGGCGCACGGCGGCCATCACATCACCCAGATCCAGCAGTTGCAGGCGAAGAACTACGCCGGCGAGGCGCAGACCTGGGCCGAGATGAGCCAGCACATGTACGTCATCGCCGACGCCCTCGGCGGAGCCGTCGCCAAGCAGTTCCCGGCGAAGTTCTGATTCCGTCCGTCGTCGATCCGGCGTCCCGGCTTCCCCCGCCGGGACGTCGCGGCGATCGGTTCCCGAACCGTTTGCGAAACCGGGCGCGCCGCCGTCATCGCCGTTGCGCTCCAGTGGAGGAGCATCTGCCCATGAATTCGAACGTGCGGACGGTCGGTATCGTGCGCGCCAGCACGCGGCCCGACCGGGCCGAGGTCGAAGCCGCCCTTAGGACCCTCATCCGCTGGACCGGCGACGATCCCGGGCGCGAGGGCCTGATCGAGACCCCCGCCCGCGTCGCGCGCGCGTTCGAGGAATTCTTCGTCGGCTACCGCCAGGACCCTGCGGCGATCCTGGAAAAGACCTTCGCCGAAACCGAAGGCTACGACGAGATGATCGTGCTGAGAGGCATCCGCTTCGAGAGCCATTGCGAGCACCACATGGCGCCGATCATCGGCCGCGCCTGGGTGGGCTATGTCCCGAACGGCCGCGTCGTCGGCATCAGCAAGCTCGCCCGGGTCGTCGAGACCTACGCCAAGCGCCTTCAGATCCAGGAGAGGATGACGGCGCAGATCGCCAACACGATCGATCGCGTCCTGAAGCCCCAGGGCGTCGGCGTCGTCATCCGTGCGTCGCATCACTGCATGACGACGCGCGGCATCCACAAGCCCGGCACCGAGATGATCACCAGCCGCATGCTCGGCTGCTTCCGCGACGATCCGCTGACCCGCCAGGAGTTCCTCGGCATGACCGCCTGACGCGCGTCCATCGGCGCTCGACGCGCGCCGATGGACGATGGGCTCAGGCTTTCGAGCGGAGAGCGGCGTGGACGATCGCTTCCGCGCCGCGGATCGTGCCGGCGACGACGACGATCCACCCCAGCATGTAGCCCAGCGCGCGGGCCTCGTTCGGAAGCTCGAACGAGCCCGCGAACAGGAGGGCGGCAACGGCAATGAAAAAACCGACGATGAAGACGAACGACTGAACGGGGGTACGCGGACGCTGCGCCATGGACGGTTCCTCGCGGGTACGGTTGGTGAACGGTGGTTTCTTATCGCGGGGGTGTCGTAACAGGGCGCGCCGGGCTCAACCAGCGACGGCCGTTCATTGCTGCTATGCCGGAGGAGGACTTGAAGGCGCCGCTGAGCCGGTCAGCCCTCGATCATCTCGCGGATGCGCTTGGCCAGGGCGTCCATGGCGAACGGCTTGGTCATCATCGCCATGCCGGGCTCGAGAAAGCCCGAAGCGACGGCCGCGGTTTCGGCATAGCCGGTCATGAACAGCGTCTTGAGGCCCGGCCGCCGGACGCGGGCGGCATCGGCAACCTGGCGGCCGTTCAACCCGGGCAGGCCGATGTCGGTCACCAGAAGATCGATGGGACGCGCCGAATCGAGGATCGCCAGGGCGGCAGGACCGTCGGCCGCCTCCAGCGCGCGGTAGCCGAGCTCGTCCAGCACCTCGACGATCAGCCCGCGGACGATGCTGTCGTCCTCGACGACGAGCACGACCTCGCCGTCCTGCGCCGGATGCTCGCCGAGCTGGTCCGGCGCGGGCTCGTCCGCCGTCGTCGCGCCGGCATGGCGGGGCAGATAGATCTTGACGGTGGTGCCTTCGCCGATGGCGCTCTCGATCTTGGCGATGCCTTCCGATTGCCGCGCGAAGCCGTACACCATCGACAGGCCGAGGCCGGTGCCCTGGCCGGTCGGCTTGGTGGTGAAGAACGGATCGAACGCCCGCGATGCGATGTCGGGTGTCATGCCGGTGCCGGTGTCTCTGACGGCGATGCAGATGTAGGGGCCGGGCGTCACGGTGCGGCCGCGGGCGCCGCCGCCGGGTCCGAGCTGGATGTTGAAGGTCTCGATCGTCAGTGTGCCGCCGTCGGGCATCGCGTCGCGCGCGTTGATGACGAGGTTGAGGATCGCGTTCTCGAGCTGATTGGCGTCGCACCGCGTCAGCGACAGATCGGGTGCGAGGCGCACCTCCATCCGGATCGTCTCCCCGGTGGTGCGGCGGAGCAGGTCCTCCATCGAGGCGATGAGCGCGTTGACGTCGATGGGCTTGGGATCGAGCGGCTGCCGGCGCGAGAAGGCGAGCAGGCGGTGGGTCAGCGCCGCCGCGCGATTCGCCGCCGTCATGGCGCCGCCGACGAAGTGCGCGACTTCGGCGACGCGGCCCTGGCCGATGCGCTTTTCGACGACGTTGAGCGAGCCGATGATGCCCTGCAGAAGATTGTTGAAGTCGTGGGCGATGCCTCCGGTGAGCTGTCCGACCGCTTCCATCTTCTGCGACTGCCGCAGCGCCTCCTCGAGGCGGCGGGCCTCGCTCACGTCGCGGGCGCTGACGACGAGCCGGCGCCGCTCGCCCGGTTCGGATAAGATCGGCGCCGCCACCGCCTCGACGATCGCATCCCCGTGCGTTCGCGTGTAGCGATAGGGCTCGCCGCTCCGCAGGGCGGCGTCCAGATGACCGTCGATCTCGGCCGCGGCATCGGCGCCGAACACCTCCTCGACCGTATGGCCGATGACCTGCTCGCGCGTCCGGCCGTAGAGCTTGAGCGTGGCCGGGTTGATCTCCTCGTAGCGGAAGCGGCCGTCGCCGGTCGCCGCCATGACGGCGTAGAACTCCGACGAATGTTCGAAGAACGTGCTGATCTGCGCCCGGCTCGCCACGAGCTGGGCGGTGCGCTCCGTGACCTGGCGTTCCAGCGTCTCGTTGAGCTCGCGCAGCGCGGTCTCGGCGAGAATGCGCCTGGTGATGTCGTTGCCCTGGACGAAGATGCCGGTCACCGCGCCGTTCTCGTCGGCGATCGGGTGGTAGACGAAATCGACGAAGCGCTGCTTCTGCGGGCCGTTCGGCGTCCGCTGGATCAGAACCGGAACGGCGCGTCCGACGTAGGGCTTGCCGCTCGCATAGACGCTGTCGAGAAGCTCGAAGAAGCCCTGACCTTCGAATTCGGGCAAGGCTTCGCGAACCGGCTTGCCGACGACCTCGCGATGGCCGATGAGCTGCTGATAGGCCGCGTTGACGAAGGCGAGCGTGTGCTCGCGCCCGTGCAGGATCGCCATGAAGCTCGGCGCCTGTTCGAAGAGCTGGCGGATCGCCATGTCGTTTCGCTTGCGCTCGGTCATGTCGACGACGAAGACGTGAAAGCCCACGACGCGCCCGTCGGCGTCCTTTTCGGGAATGTATTGTATGTCGGAGTCGCGCCGCGTTCCGTCCGGCCGCACGGTGAACGATTCGAAGGCGACGTGCTCGCCGGCGAGTGCGCGGTCGATGTTGGGCTTGCGGTCCGCATACGCGGCTTCGCCGAGGAGATCGCGCATCGTCCGGCCGACGATGTTCTCGGGGGCGATGCCGAACCAGTTCAGGTAGTAGCGGTTCACGAACCGGTAGGTTTCGTTCCGGTCGATGAAGCTCACCAGGACCGGCAGCGCGTCGGCGACCAGCCGGAGCCGTTCCTCGCTGCCGCGCAGCGCGGCCTCGGCGCGGACTCGCTCGGTGCTCTCGATGACGACCGCCAGCACGCCCGCGGGCCGGCCGCTCTCGTCGAGGATCGGGCTGTAGTCGAGGTCCAGCCAGACGTCCTCGGGCGCGCCGTGGCGGTGGAGAATCAGGTGCTCCTCGCGGAACGACAAGGTCTCGCCGCGCAGTCCGACGTCGAGCACGTGGCGATTGAAGTTGGCGATCTCGGGCCAACCTTCGAGCACCTTCGAGCCGAACAGGCGCGGATGGCGCCCGCCGGCGAATCCGGCGTAGGCGTCGTTGTAGATCATGATCCCGTCGGCGCCCCACAGCATGACGATCGGCACCGGCGAGCGGAGGACGATGTCGACCGCGGTGCGGAGGCTCTGCGGCCAGCCGGAGATCGGCCCGAGAGGCGTCGCCGACCAGTCGAAGGCGCGGACGAGGGCGCCGGTTTTGCCGCCGCCGCGCGGCCATGGCAGATCGGCCGCGACCGGGGGCTGCGGATGAATCAGTCCGTTCTGGCGCGTCGCTGACACGGTCGACAACCCTCCAGGACTGGGCTCTCCGGGACTGCGGCGTCGATGCAGGTTTCAGGCGTCGTCACGCACCGCTTATTAAGGCGCCGTTCGCCGCTGCGATAAAGCGACAAACGGCGCGGGCGGCTCGAATCGCCTGCCAAGCGTGGCCGTTGTCGCCGGCCGCTTCCTACTGCTTCTTGCGCAGCAGGCCGATGACCTTGTCCTTCACCGCCGGCGGCTGGTCGAGCATCTCCTTGATTGCCGGTGCCATTTCGGCGCCGGGCAGCAGCGTCGCGTGGATCTGGGCGACCTTGTAGACCTCGTCGTTGAACGCCTTGTCCTTGATGAGGGCCGTGAACGCGGCGCGGAGAATCCGGGTGCGGTCGGCGGGCACGCCGGGCGGCGCGAAGTAGGGCCGCGCCATGTCGATCATCGGATTGACCATGGCGAACAGGCCCTTCTTGTCCGCCGGGATCGTGTCCATCACCCACGGTACGTGATAGGGCTCGAGCTCCGGGCTTTTGCGGCCGGCGATCTGGACCAGGATCTTGACCTTGCCCTCCTTCAGGAGCTGCAACCCGCGGCCGCCCATGAAGCCGATGAGATCGCCGCCCGAGGCCTGGATCTCGTTCTGCTCGACGGCGAGCTCGATCTGGTGCTCGCGGTAGCCGTAGAGGATGTCGACGTTGAGTCCGAACGCGTCCTTGAGAAGCTCGGGCGCGAGCCCGTAGCCGGTCGAGCCGCGCGCGGTGGCGCCGAACTTGAGCGGCTGCTTGCAGGTCTTCAGCGCCGCGAGGGTCTGGCACGGGAAATCGGTGCGCATCCAGAAGATGACGGTGGCGTTGTAGAGATTCGCCAGCCACGTGAACTTGTTGAGGTCGAAGCGGATGTTGGGCTGCGAGATGGCGCGGCTGAACAGCCCCGCCGAGGCCGTGCCGATGGTGAGCCCATCGGGCTCGGCGATGTTGTAGATGTTGTTCGCCGCGGCGATCGCCTGCGGCTGCGGCATGTTGACGACGATGATGTTGGGCTTGCCTGGAATGTGGTCGCCCAAGTGGCGCGCGACGACGCGGCCGAGGATGTCGACGCCGCTCGCCTCGCCGCTGCCGACGATGAGCTTGACCGTCTTGCCGCGGTAGAAGTTTTCCTGCGCGTCGGCCGACCCTGACAGCCACGCCACGGCGAACGCAACGAGCGCGGCCATAACCGCATGCCGATGGAACGTCATCCCTGATCTCCCCTGTGGAGCGGCCGTGCCCTGTGGGGCCGGCCGTTTGTGTGTGTTGGCCCCGATGATATTTTTTTCCGCGGCTTCATGCTACGGCGTCGTGCCGGACGACGCCGAGCGATGCCGCCGCGCCTTAAAAAAGCGGGAATTTCCCGCGAATAAGGGCGACCATCCGGCCGCCCGTTCGGGGGCCGCCCGGCCGTCGACCCGCCGTCCGCGCCGCGTCGACGGAGAACGGGCCACGAAACGGACATGGAATTCGCATGCTCGCGTTCGCGCGAAACGGGCCGATAAGACGCCAACGAACGAGACAAAGGTGAAGCCGACGATGTATGCACTCGACGCTGCGCTGACGCATTGGATCAACGCCTGGTCCGGGAATGCCGCCGCCGATTTTCTCATGATCTGGACGTCGACGATCGGAGTGCCGCTGCTGGTCCTCGCCGTCGCCGGCCAATGGTGGCTGGCCGCGGATCGGCCGCACACCCGGCACGTTCTCCTCGCGACCGGGCTCTCGTTTCTGCTCGGCTTGGCGCTCAATCAGCTCATCCTGCTGTTCGTCCAGCGGGTGCGGCCGTACGACAGCGGCGTCACCGATCTCCTCATCGCGCGGAGCACGGATTTCTCGTTTCCGTCCGATCACGCCACCGCGGCGTTCGCGATCGCCGCCGCCTTTCTGCTGCATGGCATGCGCCGCCGCGGCCTCGCATTCCTGGCCGCCGCCGTGCTGGTGAGCGTCTCCCGCGTCTACATCGGCACCCATTACGTGAGCGACGTGCTGGGCGGGGCCGCGACCGCTCTGATCGCCGCCCTCATCGTGCGATGGGCGTATTGCGAGGGCACCGCAGCCGACCGCTTTGCCACCGGCATCCTGTAAATGCCCGATATAGATATCCTATCGCCGGCCGCGGTTCAGAGCCTGCTCTCGCACTATGGGCTGTGGGTTCTGTTCGGCGTGGTCATGCTCGAGAGCATGGGCGTTCCCATGCCCGGGGAAACGGCCCTGCTGACGGCGGCCCTCTATGCCGGATCGACTCACCGCATCGGCATCGTCACGGTGGTGGCCGTCGCCGCCGCGGCGGCGATCGTCGGCGACAACATCGGCTACGCGATCGGACGCTCGATCGGGCTTCGCCTGATCGTGAAATACGGACGCTACATCCGTCTCGACGAGGCGCGGCTCCGGGTCGGCGAGTATCTGTTCCTGCGGCACGGCGGAAAGATCGTCTTCTTCGGCCGGTTCGTCGCCATTCTCCGCACCTTCGCAGCACTTCTCGCCGGCGCCAACCGCATGAGCTGGCCGCATTTCCTGGCCATGAACGCCCTCGGCGGCGTGTGCTGGGCCTCGCTGTTCGGCGGCGGCGCCTACCTGTTCGGCGAGACGATAAAATCGGTCGCGGGACCGATCGGCGCGCTGCTGCTGGCGGTCGCCATCGGCCTGATCGTCGCCGGCACCGTCTTCTTCCGCCGTCATGAGACGGAACTGGAAGCGCGCGCAAACGCGGCTCTCGAAGCGCGCGAGCGCGAGCGGTTGCGGACGCGCCGCGAGCCGTGACGCGGCCGGGGCTCGTCGCGTTCCTCAGGGCCCGGTCAGACGACGTAGGGAATCCAGCGCTTCACCCGCGCCTTGTAGGCGACGTAGTCGGCGCCGAACATCTCCCCGAGATGCTTCTCGTCCTCCAGCACCCGGCGCTGGAACCAGACGATGTGGAACGCGAGCAGCGCCACCGCGAGCCATGACTGGAACGTGATCGCCAGCCCCGCCATGAAGATGAGATGGCCGAGGTACATCGGATTGCGGACGTAGCGGTACGGCCCGACGTCGAGGATGCGGTCGGGCGGCACCTCGATTCCCGGGCCGCCGCCGCCGAACCGCTCGCGGTAGGTTCCGCACAGGCGATACTGAAGGTAGCCCCAGGCGAGGAGAGGGACGCCCCACGGGACGATGGCGATCGCACCGCGATGGAGCGCCAGCTCGAAGCCTATGACGCACAGCGGATAGACGACGAAGGTCCGCCGCGACGTGCTCTTGAGCCAGCGCAGGAACGTTCTCTTGCGCTTCGGCTTCGCCGCCGCCGTGTCCGTGCGCTGCTCCGACATGTGTTCCCCGCTGGCTTGAGCCGACCCTCGTCGGCGTTCGGAGTGTCTTATCCATCACTGCCGGGCATCTTTCAAGACGCCGGATGGGCCACGTCGGCGCGCGCCCGGCCGTCGGCTCTCGTCTTGCCGGGGAATCCGGGACATCGCCCAGGCGAGGGTTGCCGTCTCCGGCCCGCCCGTCCGCGTGCGGGCTCAAAGGTATTTTCTGTTTACCAAATCTCGTTACAATCGCCGGAATTCGAATCCCGCGATGCGCGTTCGGGCGTGTAAGAAAAGCAGTGGTGACGAGAGCCTTCAAAGTTCTGGAACGGATGCGCTGTCGCCTTCGAGCACGGCTCGCGGATGCCTCCACGCGCCTGCGCGGATGTGCGAGGCGCATCGAGCGCAACGCGTGCCTGCTCCTGCTGGTGGCCCGCGACCGTCGATTGGCGTGGACCGCCAGGGCCGCCGCGGCGCTGGGATTGGGTTGCGTCTTCTCTCCCATCGATCTCATCCCCGACACCATCCCCGTCATCGGATACGCCGACGACGTCGCGTTCCTCGCCGCGGGGCTGTGGGTGGCGCGGCTGATGGTTCCCTCCGACATCATGGCAAGCCACGGCGCGTTCCTCGATTCGCTTGTCCGGCGAGGGATCGGCCGGGCCCCGATGTGGGCCGCGGTGTTGCGCGGCCCACCGACCGAGGCGAATCCCGCATCGACCGCGCCGTCGGGCCATCGCCCCGAGCACCAGTACAGCATCCCGTTCGTCATCGCCGTCACGCTTGCCGGGCTGATCGGTTTCGACCTTGCCTTGGACGGCATCAAGCACGCCTTGCCGTCGATCGGCTGGAGCATCCACACCGTTCGCTGGGCGGCGAGCGCGCTGATCTTGGGCGTCGGAGCCCTGGAGATCGCGCTGCGTGCGGTCGGGTTCGAGCATCCCAAGGTCAACGCACTCGACCCGCTGCTCGGCTGGCGGCCGCGGCCAGGGGTCAGGAGCAACTACACGCGGGAAGGCAGCAGCTTCATTTCCTTCAACAGCGCCGGCTATCGCGATTCCGAGCATGCGCTGGGAAAGCCCGAGGGGGTCTTCCGGATCGCGGTGCTCGGCGACTCGATGGCCGAGGCGCGCGAGGTTCCCCTCGAGACGGTGTTTTGGAAGCGCCTCGAGAAACTGCTGCCGGCGGAGACGTTCGGCGGCCGGCGACTCGAGGTGCTCAACTTCGCCGTCAGCGGATACGGCACCGCCCAGGCGCTGCTCACGCTTCAGCGCCATGCGCTCGCGTATTCCCCCGATCTGGTGCTGCTGGCGTTCTGCACCGGCACCGACTTTACCGACAACAGCAAGGCGCTGGGCGGACACCGCGACCGCCCCTATTTCGAATTGACGGACGGCAAGCTCGCCCTGGTCCGGACCGCCGGCGATGCGCCGGAGTTCGCCGGGCGGGCGCGCGACGAGGAGATCGAGCTGCGGTTTCTCGATGGGCTGCGCGTGTTCCAGTTCCGACGGGAGCTCAAGGTGCGTTTCAGCACCCTGAAGCGCTTCTCGAAACGAAAAATGCGTGGCCGCCTCACCGCCGTCGGCGTCGATCCGGGCATCTACCGGCCGCCGAAGGACGAGGCCTGGGCGAAGGCCTGGGCCGTGACGGAGGCGCTCATCCTGGAAATCGACACGGTGTCGCGTGCCCACGGCGCCGCGTTCATGCTCGTCACGCTGACAAATCCGACTCAGGTTTCTCCGCACTCGGCCGTGCGCCTGCGGCTGTGCGAAACGCTCGGCGTCGCGGATCTCCAGTATCCGGATCGCCGCCTGGCGGCGCTTGCCGCGCGCCACGGCATGCTGCACGCGGCTCTCGTCGATTCGTTCATCGCGCACGTCGCCGAAACTGGCGAGAACCCGCACACGTTCACGGTCGATCAGCCGACCCTGCACTGGAACGAACTTGGGCACGAGTTGGCCGCGCGGGACATCGCGGCGGTCCTCCGGGACGCGGCGCCGCGCCTGCGCTAGGCGCCCGCGCGCTGGTGCGCCCGGAAAGCGCCACCCGGCGTTCCCGTGCCGTCACGGCGCCCGGCTCAATGTGCTCCGAAAGAGCGATTGAATTTCCGCAACGGCATTCGACGCGGCGTTCCGTTGTTCCGCCGGAGCGCTCGGCTGTTCCGCGTGCGACTTCAGCGCCTCCAGTGGTTGCTCAATGCGCTGGATGCGATGCGGTTTCATGGCCTCCGCCAGCTCGTTGCCCTTGGTCGTCCGCAGCTCCCAGATGATTCTCAGCGCGCGTTTTTTCAAATCCTCGATACGTTCCATGGACATGCTTTCTTTCCCCTGCATTTATTTTTTCGCGATCGGGCGTTTTGATTTCTCACGTTTGGATTCGCCGCGTGGCGAGAGCCGGATCGAAATGAGGCGAAACGTCGGAGAATATGAGCGATCTGCGCGACAGAAACATGACCGCTGTGGCGACGATTGACGGTGCGCGTCACGCGCGCAGCGCTCCGCCAGGGTTGCTGCTATGCTTGGCATCCAAAGAAACGCATCGCTTCGCCGGAAAGGAAACCCGATGTCTGCTCACGACTTCGAATTCACCGCCATCGATGGGCAGCCGATCCGGCTCGCTGAGTTCGCCGGCAAGCCGGTTCTGATCGTCAACACCGCCTCGAAGTGCGGCCTGACGCCGCAATACGCCGGGCTTCAGGCCTTGTCCGAAAAATACGGCGGGCGCCTGGTGGTGCTCGGCGTGCCGTGCAACGATTTCGGCGGCCAGGAGCCGGGCACGGAGGCCGAGATAAAAAAATTCTGCGCGACCAATTACAAGGTCGGCTTTCCAATGACGTCGAAGAACGCGGTGGTCGGCGCCGGCGCCCATCCGCTCTACACATGGGCGGTCGAGCAGGCCGGAGAAGCGGCGGTGCCGAAATGGAACTTCCACAAGCATCTGATCGGCGCCGATGGCAGGCTCGCCGCCACGTTCGGCTCGAAGGTGGCGCCAAGCGATCCCGCGCTCGCCGCGGCGATCGATGCGGAGCTCGGGGCATAAATCTCGCGGGATGCGCTGCCGCCGAGTCGCCATGGCTGTCCGGTTAAAATGCATTCACTCAGAGCGTCGCGCACTCAGGGCGTTGCGGTATTTTTTTCGTCATGCCCGCGCAGGCGGGCATGACGTCGGAATTGACCTCTAGAGCACGATCCAGTCGAATCGAACCGTTCCTTTCGTCACCCCCGCGAAGGCGGGGGTCGAGTTCTTCTTCTAAAGTGCTGGATTCCCGCTTAAGCGGGAACGACGAGGTAAATGCACTGATTCCATGGAATGGATCGCGTTCTAGCCAACCCTGATGGGCTGAATGACTGACAGCACGGTCATGGTCGACGGAGACGCCTGGCAGTTTTGGATCGACCGCGGCGGCACCTTCACCGACGTGGTCGCGCGGCGGCCCGACGGCACGCTGGCGACGCTCAAGCTCCTGTCGGAGAATCCGGGCCGCTATGCCGACGCGGCCATTGCCGGCGTGCGGCGGCTGCTGGGCATCGCGGGCGATGCGCCGATCCCGCCCGCCGCCGTCGCCGCGATCAAGATGGGAACGACGGTCGCCACCAACGCGCTGCTCACGCGCACCGGCGAGCCGACCCTGTTCGCGGTGACGGCCGGCTTCCGCGACGCCCTCGTCATCGGCTATCAGAACCGGCCGCACCTGTTCGCGCGCCGGATCGACAAGGCGGCGCCTCTCTATCGAGAGGCGATCGAGATCGATGAGCGTCTCGCCGCCGATGGCTCGGTGGTGGTGCCGCTCGACGAGGACCGGGCCGAGGCGGCGCTGCGCGCGGCCTACGACCGGGGGCTCCGCGCCGTCGCCGTCGCGCTGATGCACGCCTGGCGCAACCCCGAGCACGAGTTGCGCGTCGGCGCGATCGCCCGGCGCATCGGCTTCGCCCAGATCACGCTCTCCCATGAGGTCAATCCGGCGATCAAGCTCGTGCTGCGCGCCGAGACCGCCGTCGCCGACGCCTATCTCACGCCGGCGGTGAAGCGCTACGCCGGGCAGGTGGCGCGCGCCGCGCCCGGCGTTCCGCTCTTCTTCATGCAGTCGAACGGCGGCCTCGCCGAAGC